>ENA-UPSA01002265-UPSA01002265.1-bioreactor-metagenome-genome-assembly--contig:-NODE-2265-length-13710-cov-7.230904_pt1 | contig 13710 bp, 13 predicted proteins | sample MGYA00238183_ERZ773288 | MGnify/ENA primary metagenome ERZ773288 (study PRJEB29028, sample SAMN07631243) | bioreactor metagenome | isolation source: Switchgrass digestor | place: USA: Dartmouth... | reverse complement strand
CGATATGCAGGGGATATTCTTGCTTTTAAAACCCATAGTATCTTGACGCTATCTTAAGTTTTAGATAGCTTGATATGGGAAAAGGCATGTGCTATATTTTGGATTATAGGTTCAAAGTAAGTGTCACTATCATTGAGGAGGTATACATATGGCGGAATTTGATAACATCTTGTCATGGACATTGATTTCGGAATGCCCGGTACCCGATGATGTTAATGAAATCCTGGTAGAAGGCGAAGTTGCTGTTGCTGCATATAAGACATTCCGTGACAGCGCCATATTTACAAACAAGAGATTGATAGTTAGAGACGCTCAGGGTCTGACCGGCAAAAAAGTGGAAATATACTCGCTGCCGTATTCTTCGATCGTCATGTGGTCTACCGAGAATGCGGGAAAAGTGTTGGACATCAACGCGGAAGTGGAACTTTGGACCAGGGCGGGTCATATCAAGATCAACCTGCGTAAAGGCGTGGATATCAGAAAGTTTGACAAACTGATTGCGGACGCACTACTGAAATAAAGTTTGGGACAGGGGATAGGTTCCCTGGGACAGGGAAACAGGTACCTTGTCCCGTTTCGCGTTTAATGGGACAAAGAACTATGATAAGAATATATGAATGAAAGAGGTTGAAGTGATGGCGTTTGACTTTAAGAAAGAGTATAAAGAGTTTTATATGCCGAAGGACAAGCCTGGAATCGTTACCGTGCCCAGCATGAATTATATTGCGGTCCGCGGGCAGGGGGACCCGAATGAAGAAGGCGGTGAATACGATCAGGCAGTCAGCCTTTTGTATGGCATTGCATATACGATCAAGATGAGCCCCAAAGGCGGCCATAATATTGAAGGATATTTTGATTATGTCGTGCCTCCGCTGGAAGGATTCTGGTGGCAGAGCGGAGTTAAAGGCGTTGATTATTCCAGAAAGAATGATTTCAAGTGGATTTCTGTTATACGCCTACCCGACTTTGTGACGCCGGAAGACTTGGATTGGGCAAAAGCTGCGGCGACAAAGAAAAAGAAGATGGATTTCTCGAAAGTTGAATTTTTGACATATGACGAGGGGTTATGCGTTCAGTGCATGCATATTGGTCCATATGAAGCCGAGCCTGCCACAGTAGCAATGATGCACAGCTTTATGGAAGAGCAGGGATATGCGCTTGATATCACGGACAAGCGTCATCCCCAGGAAGACCGATCCGGACAAGCTAAAAACCGTTATCAGGCATCCGATAAAAAATAATTAAAAATACTGTTGACAAAGAAAGATACGTATGGTAATATTCTAACGAACGTTAAAACAAGGAGAAACATCATGGGAGAATACGATTTAAAAGAACGCATCAAGGAAGTTGCTGTTGAGCACTTCAATGCCAACGGCTATTACGGTTCAACGATACGGAACATCGCAAGAGATGTAAACTGCTCTTTGCCCATGATCTATTATTACTATAAAAACAAAAAGGAACTGTTTGATGAGATCATTAAGAAAGATTTCTTCAAGCTTGTAGAAAGGCAGGCGTCGCGCCTGAAAATCGACAACATCATTGATTTTTACACCAAATTTATTTACGGCCTGAACAGCCTGAGCAATTATGATAAGCAGGTATATCGGCTCGGCATCAAGGTTTACCTGTCGTTCGACGGCGATGAGGAGCTGATCAGGCTTATGGACGAATGGGAAAAGAGCATACTGCCCAGGCATCATCAGATCCTGAAACCCTACATTAAGAATGCTGAAAATGAAACGGCGGTAGTGAGAACGCTTGTGCATCTGTTGGAGACAATGATCGAGAACATCATCGTAAAAAATCGTTATCTGTCCGAGGATGAAATACGGGAAGAGATCTCGGTTGTCCTTCGGAACTACGTATAATCAGCAATATCCGCGAACATATACCTGTGATATAAGCCGGCATGCAAATTGCCGTTTTATATTTCCCTGTAACCTAACGAACGTTATAATAATATTCAAGGAGGCAATAACATGGAAATCGAAAAAAGACTCGTCGTACTGCAGAACACATACGCGGCATCTCTCGCAGAAACAGTAAACACCTATGAAAAACTACAAGCATTGGACTCTGTCGTTGAAAGAAGAAAAGAAAGGCAAACACAGACAGCGCCATATTTGAACCGGCAACTGGGTATCCAAAGTGCGGAAGACGTCTTCAAAACTCTTTCGGAAATCTATGGTTGTGCAAATTGGTCAGTATGCAAAACCGAGGACGGTTATGTCGCCACAGCTGCTTCATGTAAGCTTTGCGCGCTGTCAAAGCAGATGGGTGGTGCAAACCCCTGCAACGGCTGGTGCCTTGATCCTATGATCGCCATGATATGCGATGTGTGCAAAATCGATAACAAAAGCATAACAGTTGAAAGCACGTTGATGGACGCTGACTGCTGCAAGTTAAATATTAGGACCGGTGCAAGTTAAGCGTTCTCAATCTAACCCTGCATTGGAGGAAAGCAGTGTTAATAAGTCTTTGTGAGATCGAAAAGAAAAATAAAATCCATGATTGCATAAGCGAATACTGTAAAGTTGAACAGCTAAATGAAGAGTATTTTAGGTGTTCTATTATCAAAAACAGATTGGGCGGCAAACGATTAAGAGAAAGAATTATCATAGCCATCAGTCATTGGATTGATTTCTTACATATGGAGGTGTAGGTTTTTGAAAAAGCTGGTACATTACAGAGTCCTGCTCGGCATAGCAGCTTTTGTGCTCCTTTTCTTCGCCCAGATCTTAATGGGAAAAGCGGGAACCTTCTTCGCAGACATGATCCCATATCAAAAAATAGATCCTTACGGCTGCTTTGCCGGCATCTCGATTCATCATGCCATAATGATGATCATTGCAATAATAGCCATCATAATACTAAGCAGGATTCTCAAAACCGATTTTTATTTCAGGTTGGGCGACAAAAGCAAAGGCTTGAAATACGTTGCTGTGTATACCGCTACATTTGTGGTGATTTCTGTTGTGGTGCACACGTTTATGCTTGCCCGCGACCGGTTACCTGTGTATAATTATCCTTTGGATAGCAGAAATGTGTTCGGGGTCCTGGGATTCAACTTATTATTAACGGGACCGGCAGAAGAGATCATATATCGGGCACTCGCAATAACTATTTTTATAAAAGCCTTTGGGAAAAGCGTTCCGATAAAGGGAAATCTGACATTGGAAGTATTGCTGGCATCAGTGCTTTTCGCGTTTGCCCATACCAAATGGTCTTTGAACCCGTTTATTTTTGATCTGAACTTATCAAACGTTATTTATGCGTTTGCGCTCGGGACCATTCAGGGAATCGTATATCAAAAATGCAAAAGCATTGTGTATCCCATTCTGATGCATAGCTTCAGCAATGTCCTGATGGTCGGCGGCGGATACTTGTATATAATTATTGCAGGATAATGTTGTGAATAAGCCGGTACATGATTTTCTGCAAAGAAGAAGATTTTGCAGGTAAGGAGTTATAATAATGGTAATTGCTATTATAGGTGAGAGCTGCGTGGGTAAAAGCACTTTGGCGGAAGAGTTGAATAAGAAGCTTTGCGGAGAAATCATTACCGGGAAGGACTATCTCAGATTGGCAAAGTCGGAGAGCACGGCCGCTGCCATGTTCAGGGAGAAATTGTCGCAGGCCCTGACGGGCTCTCATATTATTTATGTTATATCAGAAAAAGAACATCTTGCATTCCTGCCGGAAGGTGCAATCAGAATTCTTGTTACTGCCGATTTAGAGACAATTAAGGAACGGTTTAAAGCCCGAATGCGCGGCAACCTCCCTGCAGCAGTTGAAGCGATGTTAGAGAAAAAGCACGGTTTATTTGACGATATAAAATGTGATTTGCTGTATGTCAGCGATCGCGATGATTTGGACAATATTTGTAATGAGGTTGCAGGATTATTGAGCTAATAAGGAGTAACCTGACTTCGGGGATGCATTCTACGAGCTTTTAACTTGCAGTTTAATCATGTGCTCAAATAAAAAGGGTGTGTCAAAGGACGTGTCTCAGAATAGATTTTGAATCTATTGAGGCGTGTCCTTATTTTAGTATCATATTGAATTGAGAATTGTCAGCATCGGCAAGACACAAAATCAACAGCTCTCGACCGCGAAGGTTGTCATATAGCACTTGTTAATAAGTGGATATATATGGTACAATCCTGTTATAAAGTAAAGTTGTAAAGGGGAACTGAAAAATGGTAACAATGAATTTGACCTTTAGGTCACAGTCTCTTATGCGTCACGTGGATTTAAATGTCGTAATACCTGCTGACGGAGGTTTCGGACCGGCGGGTCCGGTGCCGATGAACCCGGATAAGAAGTTCCGCACGCTTTACCTGCTGCATGGGTATTCCGCGTGCAAAAATGAGTGGTTCATGAGCGGCATAATGGATGAGCTCGCCATGATGTGTGACTGTGCCATTGTAATGGTGAACGGCGACAACTCCTTCTATGTCGACGGCATATCACCGCACCTGAGATATTCACAGTTTGTCGGCAAGGATGTTGTGGAATTTACACGCTGCCTGCTGCCGCTTTCTGATAAGCGTGAAGATACCTTTATCGGCGGTTTGTCCATGGGCGGATACGGTGCACTGTATAATGGATTAAAGCATTTCGAGACATTCGGACATGTCATTGCGCTCAGCTCCGCCCTTATCACCGGTCAGGCTGTCCACTCCACGGAAGAACCTAATATGGTGGGAGCCACTCGCTCGTATTATTCGACTGTTTTCGGTGACTTGACAAAGCTCCAGGAGACAGACAAGAATCCTGAAGTCCTTGCGGCTCAAACCCTTGCCGCTGCAAATGAGAAGGGCCTCCCGCTGGACCTTTACATTGCCTGCGGATACAATGACATGCTCGTGAATGCCAACCGTGATCTCCACAATGCCCTCGACAAGATGGGGTTCCCGCATGTTTACGAGGAAGACCCCGGTTCGCATGATATGAACTTCTGGCGCGATTATCTCCGTAAAGCGATGTACCGCGTTATTCCGAAACCGGAATTTAAGAATCCTTTCTTTGTTGAAAAAGAAGAATGATTTACAGAAGCTAAATCACGGGGACGGAGGACAGGTTCCAGCCAGGGGGACGGTTCTCTTGGCTGGAAGACAGCCAAGAGAACCGTCCCCCTGGCTGTCTGTCCCCGCCACCTTTCAACACCTTTACCGAGATACTCAACATCATCAAAAAAGTCGAGAAGCTTACCTTTCCGTATGTTATATTGATTTCACTTCATGAAGTGATTTGCAGACAGTGGTGATATTATGGAGCATTATCTTATGGCGGCAGCAATAGCTGTGTTTGTTGAAAACAGGCTTCAACACGGGTTCGACTACAGTGAGCTGGAGAAGGCGGTAGGGTTTTCACTGCCGCATATCAGGGCCGTATACTCCAGGTTGACTGGCAGATCCCTGTTCCGTTACATATTGAGCAGGCGGATCGCTAATGCGGCTTTTGAATTGGTACACAGTAAGAGCACGATCCTCGACATCGCCACAAAGTACGGCTTTTCAAATCCGGATACTTTCACAAGGGCCTTCAGACGCGTCACGGGCGTAAACCCCAATGAGTTTCGAAAACTCAAACGACCGGTTGGCCGTTCACTTCTGAGCACAGGGGTCTACGGTGTTTCCTTAAAGCCGGTCAACGATCATAATAATATTACGGAAAGGGCTGTTATTATGGATAATAAAGGGCAAAAGAGAGCTACGGACGGAAGCGTTGTTCTGTACGGAGTCCCGAAGGTCTACTACGGTGCATATGGCGGCGTCACCCCTTTGCCAATTTGCGTAAAGGCTGTAGCAAATTATATGGGTATCGATCTTGATTATGCAGAAGCGATCGTGAATTGCGGTGCGGCTTTCCGGCTCACATGGAATGAAAAATGCTGGGATGGGGGCAATGTGGACGCCATATTCTCTTTTGACGATCCTTCCAAGGTGTACCGCTGCGCAATCGAATCATTGGGTTATGAGTTCAACATGTTGGGAAGATCACAGTCAACGGAGAAGTCCGAGTTTTTAGACTTCATCAAAGCCAGGCTCGATAAAGGGATCCCGGTAATTGCACTGGGAATTATAGGTCCTCCGGAAGCGGGGATAATTACCGGATACCGTGATAATGGCAATACATTATTGGGCTGGAATCTGTTCCAGGAGGTCCCCGAGTATGCCGGGACAATCGGCTTCGATGAATCGGGATATTATGTAACGGACAAATGGTGGGAGAACAGGGATACGGTAGCGGTAATGTCCCTTGGCGAGGCCGCCGGCAAAAAGTTTACACTCAAAACTGTGGTTGAGAATGCCATTGAAGTCATGACTCCACGTAGGGCCGGAGACCACGCAAAAGGCGGATATGCATATGATGCATGGAAAAGGGCGATCCTTGATGAAAGCCAGTTCGGAAAGGACATGATAAGACCGCTCCTGGCTGAAAGGATCATGTGCCAGGCGGATGCGATGGACTGCCTTGCCGATGGGCGCAATAACGCCTATGAGTATTTCAGGAAACTGGCAGACGAAAGCCGGGAACAACCGCTGTTCGGGCAAATAGCCGAGCAGTTCGGGGAAGTGAAAACCTGCGCCATCAAAATGTATCAGATATTAGGCGGTTGGGAAAGAGGCGAAAAGCAGATGCAGGCGCTCGCCGAGCGTGAAAATCGTGTCGAGATCGGGAAGCTGATCGACAAGTGCAAGGCAGCGGACGAAAAAGCACTTGATCTACTGCATAAGCTATTACAGTCATTATAGAAATTGCGAGATATTGCTCAAGTATTTATATCACTGGAAGTCAGGACCATAGTAAGACGATCTCTAAAACAGAGCTGCATATCTGCAGGATGCGGAAATGCGGCTCTTTTCTGTACATACAAGTACTATCCATTGGATTTTGATGCGGTTGGATAGATGTTAGCGCTTAATCGCTCACAGTGTAATTTACTTATTTTACATGTTTGCGATCGATTACTTCCAAACGATAAAAACGATTCCCGTATATGCTGAAATGCAGAGTGTGGTAAGCTTGTAACGTCAGGAAGTATGTGGTACAATTTTCATAATAAGTTGAACAATAAAGGGGAAATGTGCAAATGGTTACGATGAATATCACATTCCGTTCGCCCTCTCTTATGCGCCATGTGGACCTGGCTGTCGTGTTACCGGCCGACGGCGGTTTTGGTCCGTCAGGTCCGATACCGATGGATCCGAGCAAGAAGTTCCGTACACTGTATCTCCTGCACGGTTATTCTGCATGCAAAAACGAGTGGCTCATGAGCGGTATAGTAGACGAGCTTGCAATGATGTGCGACTGCGCAATCGTTATGGTAAACGGCGACAACTCCTTCTACGTGGACGGCGTATCGCCGCATCTGAGATATTCCCAGTTTATCGGCAAGGATGTAGTGGAATTCACGCGCTGCCTGCTGCCGCTTTCCGACAAGCGCGAAGATACATTTATCGGCGGATTGTCTATGGGTGGCTATGGTGCGCTTTATAACGGCCTGAAACACTTCGAGACCTTCGGCCATGTCATCGCGCTCAGTTCCGCTCTTATCACTGGAGAAGCAGTCAACTCCACGGAAGAACCTAACATGGTGGGGGCAACGCGCTCATATTATTCGACCGTGTTCGGCGACCTGACAAAGCTCCAGGAGTCGGACAAGAATCCTGAAGTACTTGCGGCACAAACTCTCGCTGCAGCGAAGGAGAAAAACCTCCCGCTGGATGTCTATATAGCCTGCGGATACAATGATTTTCTCGTGAAGGCCAACCGTGAGTTGCACGATGCGCTCGACAAAATGGGATTCCCCCATGTCTACGAGGAAGGCCCCGGGTCGCATGATATGAACTTCTGGCGTGATTATCTCCGCAAGGGCATGTACCGCATCATTCCTAAACCGGAATTCACGAATCCTTTCTTCATCGAAAAAGAAGATTGATCCTGACCGGGCAAGGGGACGCATAAAACATGGCCGTCTCCTTGTCTGGCTTATTTATCTGCTTATTAAGAGCCGGGGAAGCAGTTGCTCGGGTATATAATAGGCAGTGTATAGTAAATTTTATGGATTTTATGGAGGAGCAAAATGGAAGTGACGATCCGACCCCTTACCACAGACCTTATACCTGCATATCTAGAGTTCTTTGACAATCGGGCATTTTCGGAAACCGACGTAAATGGTCCGTGCTATTGTACCTGTCCAACGCAAACTTCAGAGGAGATCGACCAAATGGTCAGTGAGTCTGGGGGCGATATAAAGGGAACGCTTCGCCGCTATGCCGAAAAAATGCTTCACGAGGGAAAAATCACCGGTTATCTGGCATTCCATGATGAAGTTGTAATCGGTTGGTGCAATGCCGGAGACATGAACGGATATGTCAAGAATCGCTATCAGTTCATCCCGGACTTCGCACGGGACATCGCTGTCGGAAAAACGATGTCGATCGTCTGCTTTGCAATTGCCCCTGAATACCGCGGCAAAGGTGTATCTACCGCTTTGCTGGAAAGAGTTGTTTCGGATGCCGCCGAACAGGGATACGCAGCCGTCGAAGGCTATGCATATGTAAAGAGCGGCGAAGAGTTTGATTTCAAAGGACCGGCAAGGTTGTATGAAAAATCAGGTTTTTCTGCCGCTGCAGAGCAAAATGGAGTTGTAGTTATGCGCAGATCACTTTTGTGATTGATGCAACGATGCACGGATCGGGATCGGGAGACCTGTACCCGTGCTTCTCACTATATTGTCATAATACATAATTAACCGTGATAAGAAGGATGATCTTTTTTTATAAAAAGCCCTTTTCTTTATCCTGTTAATGTGCTATAATTGGAAAGCAGCCGACGAATTCACCATGATAAACAAATAAAGTGCTAAAGGATGAGAATGATATGAAGAAATGGATGTCGTTACTTCTGGCATTGATCATGATTTTTGCCCTGGCCGCCTGCAATAATGCGGAAAAAACAAAGAAGGACAGCGATCTGAGCTATGTCAAGGGCAATGGCAAGCTGATCATCGGATATACCAATTATGCGCCGATGAACTATTTTGATGAGAACGGCGAATTGACAGGTTTCGATACGGAACTTGCGATCATAGTATGTGAGAAGCTCGGCGTTGAGCCTGAATTCGTCGAGATAATCTGGGACACCAAGGAAGTCGAGCTGAACGCTAAGTCCATCGACTGCATATGGAACGGTCTGACGATCCTTCCGGAGCGCAAGGAAACAATGGAAATCACGAAACCTTACGTAAAGAACGCACAGGTCGTTCTTGTGAAGAAGGGCACGGCGTATGACGGGACCGCTTCATTGATCGGCAAGACCGTCGTTGCGGAGCAGGGTTCGGCTGGTGAGGATGCCATAATGGCGGATGACAACCTCAAGCAGGCAAACTATGTCCCGAAGACCATGCAGACTGATTGCCTGATGGAGCTCAAATCCGGAACTGCCGACGCGGCAGTATTGGACCTGACTTTGGCGAAGACCATGACCGGAAAAGGCACCAGTTATGAAGACATCGAAATCGTGGATTATCTGGCAGAAGAGGATTACGGAGTGGCCTTCCGGAAGGGTTCCGATATTTGCGCAGAAGTGAACAGGATATTTGACGAGCTTGTAGCAGACGGTACCATGGCTGCACTGGCTGAAAAGTATGGACTGGAGCTGTCAAAATAAGTTATAATAGACTTGTATTACATATAAAAATAAAGCGTGGGTCAGAGGCAGTTTCCTCTGTCCCACCGCTTGCATGTTGAGGGCAAGATAGATATGAATGAAGTTCCTGTAATTATAAGCCGGTTGACTGAGAGTTTTCTGCTCAACTGCAGGATTTTTGCATTGACGCTGGTGTTCTCACTGCCTTTGGGGCTGGTGATCGCTTTCGGGTCGATGAGCCGTTTCCGCCCGCTCCGGTGGCTGGTGAGGACTTTTGTATGGGTGATCAGGGGAACCCCGCTGATGCTCCAGCTCATCGTCATATACTTCGGTCCCGGCCTTATGAACATGTCTTTCTCATGGCCTGGCGGGTCTTCGGGCCGGTTTGTAGCAGCAAACGTCGCATTCATCATAAATTATGCCTGCTATTTTTCCGAGATCTACCGCGGCGGGATCGAGAGCATACCGAGAGGCCAGTACGAGGCGGGCATGGTCCTGGGTATGACCAAAAGCCAGATCTTTTTCAAGGTCATATTACTGCAGGTAATAAAGCGCATCCTTCCTCCCGTCGGTAATGAGGTGATCACGCTGGTGAAGGATACTGCGCTCGCCCGTATCATCGCGAACAAGGAGATTATTATGATGGCAGGCGAATACACGAACAAAGGGCTGATATGGCCACTGTTCGCAACAGGCATCTACTTCCTTGTCTTCGTCGGGGTATTGACGATAGTGCTCGACTGGCTTGAAAAGAAGCTCAGCTATTTCCGCGCTTGAAAGGAGGGGATCCGGTTGTCATTTCTGGAAGTCAAAAGTATCGAAAAGAGTTTCGGAAACCTTAAGGTTTTGAAAAACATAGATTTTTCCCTGGAAAAGGGAGAAGTGATCGCGATAATAGGCTCGTCGGGAAGCGGCAAGACCACCCTGCTGCGGTGTCTGAACTTTCTGGAGAGGCCCGACAGCGGAAGCATCATCGTCAACGGTAAAGTGATTTTTGACGCTGCGGATCCCACTGCTCAGCGGGACAGTGATGTGCGCAGGAAACGCCTGCATTTCGGGCTTGTCTTTCAGAACTTCAACCTGTTTCCGCAATATACAGTCCTGCAAAATGTGACATTGGCAGCGGAATTGCTCGCCAAAGAGCGGGCCGATTTCAAACAGAACAGGAGAGCCATCCTGCAGGAGATCCAGGAGCATGGGAAGAAGCTGCTTGCCCAGGTTGGACTGTCTGACAAGCTGGACTGCTATCCGCACGAGATATCGGGCGGACAGCAGCAGCGAGTTGCCATCGCACGTGCCCTGGCATTGGAGCCGGATATCCTGTGCTTTGATGAGCCCACTTCCGCGCTTGACCCTGAGCTCACCGGGGAAGTGCTGAAGGTTATCAGGAAACTGGCAGAGCGCGACACCACAATGATCATCGTTACACATGAGATGGATTTCGCTCGGGATGTCGCTGACCGTGTCATCTTTATGGATGACGGTGTGATAGTCGAACAGGGGACTTCGGAGGAAGTATTTGAAAATCCCCGGGAAGAAAGGACAAAGCAGTTTTTGATGCGATATAATAAAGATTTCGAGTGATGGTATCAAAATATTCCTGTGATGTCAAAAAAATATTTGAAATCAGCATTCATAATATAACATAATATGACATGTTTATAAAACAGAGACTCAAAGCACGCGAAACCTGTTGGTATTTGAATATAAGTACTTCTTTGCGAATTTGCTGATTTCTTGGTGAACATTTCGATTCCTTTGTGTCAGAATCAGAAAGACTCATTTTTTATGCATCATGACACGTTGGCTCAGTTATGCTTTCTGCCTTTTCGGTTCTGAACATGCATGATAAGTTCATGATCCAATTCACGAATTTATCGGTGTTTGTGCTGTTCCAGATCGTCGGGACCGTTTTGATAGTGTCCGCCAGTAGATCGGGTAAGTTCATTATGTTATTGTGCTTTCAGGATATTATCCGGGTCGGAGATACCTTTTTGTTCACTTTTATTTTGAATATCCCCACATGACTCCCTTTGCCATTTCCCAGGTAATCCTGCTGATGAACGCCGTCGGGACGATCATGCTCTATTTCAAGAAGCGGAACGAAACAATAAGAGAGGGACTCGATTACATCACCCACCTGACTGTACATGACGGGCATCCGGATTAGGAACCAGCCTTATCAAGACTTTGAAGGAAGCGGAATAACCAGTCGTATGAGCAATAGATGGGTTGTTCATTCGACTGGCTTGATTTTTAACGAAGTATTGTAAAAAATGTTTATCTGTAAGATAATATCCATATAAAGACAGAACGTCGAAGATTTCCCTGGTTTCACCGCGATCACAGAGAAAGGGGCATGGACTTTTGGGATATAAAGAGTTATTCAGGATGCCGACCCCGGTAAAAATCAGGGGACGGACATCGAGTATTACCAGTGATTTTGTAAACGGCATTATAATAACAGCTATTTCCCTTATTTGCTGAGCCACATACCTTCTGAAGCGGGAACGTGCCTTGATATCGGATGCGGGAAAGGGGAGCTTTCTGCCCTATTTAATGCAGACAAAACATAGAGAGGGAAGGGATGCAAATGAAACGAAATATCGCGAAGTTCCGGGCAGCTTACCATTACAGTGCAGCAAATTATGACAATACAGCTCACCTTACAACGTCAGAAACGGAATTGCCCTGGATAAGCGGCGGTAATGGAGAAGAATGGGTTTATATCGACCTCGGAGCATTATCTGAGATCACCGAGGTGGTAGTCCATTGGGGAACAGATTATGCGGTGTCTTATGATATCGAGACGTCAAACGACGGAAAGGAATGGACGAGTATCTCAGTTGAAAGCGGTGCCCGGGAACTGGCCGTGGCAACGCCGATAAACAGCAGGGCACGATATGTCAGGGTGCGATGCAGCAAATGCTCAGGGGAGCATTATGTTATACATAAAATCGAAGTATTTGGCGACAACGATCTGCACTATGAGCTTCCGCCCATGCCCCAACCATGTCCTGACGGTACCCAGAAATTGACCGGGGGAAACTGGAAGGTACGTCGGGCATCAGAGGTAAAGGAAAGCGGCATAGTCTTATCCTGCAGTGGTTACGACGATTCGGAATGGCTGCCGGCAACAGTGCCCGGGACGGTATTGGTCTCATATCTCAATGCCGGAGCGGTACCCGACCCGGATTACGACGATTGGCAATTCCAGATCTCCGAGGAGTATTTTACGGCGGATTTCTGGTACCGCAACAGCTTCCATATTCCCGAGAGCAGGAGAGGCAAAAGGGTATTCCTTAATTTTAATTCGATCAACTGGAAAGCGGACGTGTATTTCAACAGCGTTTTGCTGAGAAACGAAACACCTGGCCGCATGCGATCGATCGAAGGCGCTTTTATTCGGGCGAAGTTTGATGTGACCGACTATGTCCGCTTTGGAACAGAAAATTACCTGGCAGTCTACATACAGAAGAACGATACCCCAGGCAAAGTCACGACACAGGGTCTGGCTTTTGGTCCGGGATCTAACGGGGGATTGCTCGGAGCAGACAATCCGACTCTTCATGCCTCTGTCGGGTGGGACTGGCTGCCGACGATCCGCGGGCGAAATATCGGCATATATGGCGATGTGTTTTTGACTTACGGCGGGGATGCTGAGCTTGCAGATCCCTGGATCGAAACGGATCTTCGCCTTATTGAAGAAAAAGCGTCGATCCCCGTTGAAAATCTTATGCTGCGAAGCGGTGTGCTCGTCAACGGTTCCCCCGATCCGCTTAGGGACTGGAGCGGAGCTGAGGGTGAAGGTTTTACCGTAGATCTAGGTCAAGCCCTTACAGTCGGTTCCGTTACCTTTGTTTGGGGCTCGGAAGCCGGGGGAGCTGCTGCGGATGCGGAATCGCGCCATCCGGAATCGTTCCGGCTGGAAACATCCGTTGACGGGTCAAACTGGGTAAACTTCGACGCTTATCCGGGTGGTGAAGTCGAAGTGCCTTGGTTCGGTACTCTCAAAGCGGAGCCGAATCCGGGTAGCGACGTTTT
>ENA-UPSA01002258-UPSA01002258.1-bioreactor-metagenome-genome-assembly--contig:-NODE-2258-length-13755-cov-5.835328_pt1 | contig 13755 bp, 8 predicted proteins | sample MGYA00238183_ERZ773288 | MGnify/ENA primary metagenome ERZ773288 (study PRJEB29028, sample SAMN07631243) | bioreactor metagenome | isolation source: Switchgrass digestor | place: USA: Dartmouth... | reverse complement strand
AAAATTACCGTTACCGAAAAGGGGAATAGGGTAGTAGAGCATAGTAAGCGGATTTTCCAATCAGTAGACCGAAAAGCTTTTGATGGGTTTACAGAAGAAGAAAAACATACTTTATTTGCTTTACTACAAAAGCTGAATACTAATTTAGACAGAATGGAAGATGAAATAAAATTAAAAAAAGAAAGGACATAATGTATGAGACGGTATTGGAAATATGTGAAGCCATATTTGTCAGCTTTTATAATAGGGCCGATTTTTATGATCGTGGAAGTAATCGGCGAAGTAGTTATGCCTTTGTTATTAAGTAATATCATCGATAATGGAGTTAACGGAGGCAAAGGCATTTCTTATATAATAATAATGGGTATAACAATGATATTTACGGCACTATTCATGATGGCAGGCGGTGTAGGAGGAGCTTATTTTGCCATTAAAGCATCCACGGGATTTGCCAACGATTTAAGAAAAGATATGTTTAATCAAATTCAGAAGTTTTCCTTTAAGAATATCGATCAATATAATACCGGTTCTTTGATTACAAGATTAACAAATGATATTACTCAGGTACAAAACATCATCCAGATGATGTTAAGAATGGCTTTAAGGGCACCCGGTATGCTTATTGGTGCGCTTATAATGGCTTTTACACTGAATCCTAAGTTGGCATTGGTAATTCTGTGCGTAATACCTTTGTTATCTTTAGCAATCTACATGATATTGAAAGTCGCTTTTCCCAGGTTCACAGCTATGCAGAAAAAGCTGGACTCACTTAATACAACCACCCAGGAAAATTTAACCAATATCAGAGTTGTAAAATCATTTGTCAGAGAAAGATATGAAGAAGATAAGTTTGCAAAAGCGAATGCAGATCTAAAAGACAGTACGATAAGTGCTATGAAGGTTGTTATCTTTACCATGCCGGTTATGACACTGGCGATGAATATAACAACACTGGCTGTAGTATGGTTTGGAGGAAAACAGGTTATATCAGGCAGCATGACTACAGGTGTGCTGACTGCATTTGTTAATTATGTAGTTCAAATACTCATGTCACTGATGATGGTTTCCATGATTATTTTAAACAGTTCCAGAGCGCTTGCGTCTGTAAAACGTATCAATGAGGTTCTTAATACAAATATCGATCTGACGGATGAGAAAGCTTTACATAAAGATGCTACTGTACAGCATGGTAAAGTTGAATTCAGAGGAGTTTACTTTAAATACTATGATAATAATGAAAAGTGGGTTCTGGAGAATATCAATCTTGTGATAAATCCAGGCGAGACTGTAGGCATTATCGGCTCAACCGGCTGCGGCAAATCAAGCCTCGTGCAGTTGATTCCTAGATTATATGATGTAAATCGCGGAGAGGTACTGGTAGATGATGTTAATGTTAAAGACTATTCATTAAAGAACCTTCGCAACGGAGTCGGAATAGTGCTTCAGAAAAACGTTCTGTTTTCCGGTACGATTAAGGAAAATCTTAAATGGGGCGACGAAGATGCGAATGATGAGGAGATATGCAAATTTGCAGAAAGTGCGCAAGCACATGGGTTCATCACTTCATTTGAGGACGGGTATGATACCGAACTGGGACAGGGCGGTGTCAATGTATCCGGAGGTCAGAAACAAAGATTATGTATTGCCCGGGCATTATTGAAGAAACCTAAGATTTTGATTCTTGATGACAGTACGAGTGCGGTTGACACTGCAACAGAAGCAAAGATCAGAGAAAGCTTTAATAATGAATTGAAAGGTACAACAAAAATTATAATCGCACAAAGGATATCTTCAGTAATTAATGCGGATAAGATTGTGGTACTGGATGACGGCAGGATTACCGGTATAGGTACTCATGAGGAATTAATGAAAAATTGTGAAGCATATTCTGAAATTTATTACTCACAGATGGATAAGAAGGTGACAGCATAATGAGTCAAATTAGCGAAGAAAGAAAAGAAGTATTACTGCGCAGATATGGGAATAAAACGCAAAATCCTATTGGAGGGCCCGGAGGAGCTAAAGCAGACGTTTCAAAAGGAATGAGAGGCCCGGGAGGACCGAGAGGCCTTCGCGGTGCTATTGGCGGAGGCAAACCGAAAAACACTTCAGCGACAATTAACAGGCTGCTTGCTTATATAGGACGTGACAAGATTAAAATTCTGTTTGTTTTTGCCTGTGTACTGGGCAGCAGCATGACCAGTTTGGCCGGAAGCTATGTATTGCGTCCTGTCATTAACAATTTAGTAGCTGAACGAACCAGAACAGAAAAAATAAATAATCTAATAACTGGCATACTTATAATGGCATGTATTTATTTTGTCAGCGTAGTGTGTACTTACCTGCAACAGAGAATCATGATAGGAGTGTCCCAGAAAGCTTTGGTTAAGATCAGGGAGGATTTATTTCGTAAGATTCAGAAGATCCCTGTGAAATATCATGACATCCATACTCATGGTGACATCATGAGCCGTTTTACAAATGACCTTGATTCGGTCGGAGAGATGCTCAATAATACCATGACGCAGATTTTTTCGGGTATTATTACATTGATTGGCACTGTTACGCTTATGTTTGTAACAAATTGGATACTTGCAATCGTTACTATTGTAACAGTACCTTTATTAATTTATGTAGGAGGTATGATCGGAAAGCAAAGCAGGAAGTATTTTACAGCTCAGCAGCAAGCACTTGGCGCAGTTAATGGATATATCGAGGAAACTGTTACAGGACAAAAGGTAATAAAGGTGTTCTGCCACGAAGAAACAGCGGTTGGAGAATTCGAATTTTTAAGCGATGACTTGCGCAAAAAGCAAATGAAGGCACAATTTTTTGGCGGAATTATGGGTCCTGTGATGGGCAATTTGAGTCAAGTAAGTTATGCAATTTCTGCAACTGTCGGCGGTATCCTGTGCTTGACTTTGAATTTCGATATCGGTGGACTTACCATATTTACGAATTATTCAAGGCAATTTTCAAGGCCGGTTAATGAATTATCGATGCTAATGAATATGATTTATGCAGCATTAGCAGGAGCAGAAAGAGTATTTGAAGTGATGGATGAGGAACCTGAAGCAGAAGATCCGGCAGATGCGATTGAAATCTGTGCTGAATCCAACAAAGAAAAAGGTGCACGGCTAATTAAAGGTGAAGTAATATTGAAGGATGTGACCTTTGGTTATGTTCCCGGAAAAACCATATTGAAACATATAAATGTAATAGCTAAACCAGGTCAAAAGATTGCTTTTGTGGGGTCAACAGGTGCAGGAAAGACAACCATTACGAACCTGATTAACAGGTTTTATGAAATTGACGAGGGAGAAATATTGATTGACGGTATCAATATTAAGTATATCAAAAAGGATTCATTAAGAAGTAATATAGCTATGGTACTTCAGGATACCCATTTGTTTTCAGGAACGGTCAGAGAAAACATCCGATATGGACGCCTTGATGCTACAGATGAAGAAGTGGTAACTGCAGCTAAGATTGCAAGCGCACATTCCTTTATCGAAAGATTGCCTCAGGGATATGATACGGTACTGGATGGAGATGGCTCTAATCTGAGTCAGGGAGAACGCCAGCTTCTGAATATTGCTCGTGCTGCCATATCAAGAGCACCTATTCTGATACTGGATGAAGCAACCAGTTCTGTCGATACAAGGACTGAAAAGCATATTGAGAGGGGTATGGATCGACTGATGAAAAACAGAACTACCTTTGTTATTGCACATAGACTGTCAACCGTTCGAAATGCGGATCAGATTATAGTGCTGGAACATGGTGAAATTATAGAGCAGGGTACCCATGAAGAGCTTCTTGATATGGGCGGAAGATACTATCAGCTTTATACCGGCGCAGTTGAACTGGATTAGATAGCATAACTACGGGGGCGGTTTCTGAGGTTACACCCACCCGCAGCTGTGTTACATAGTAGCGGGTATGATATAATATGACACAAAGAGTAATCATGATAAAGAAGACAAAAATATTTATGTGGAAAGTGTGTACTATCCTGTAAATTTCCTAATTGCACTAAATGTGTGTTGTATAATGCTGATAAATCTTGATTTGTCAAGAGAATACCAATAGAGAAGAAAGTGAAATAACAAAAGAAAAATAAATTACTTTATATACTTACCATTTTTATATCTTCAGAAAGTTGGTGTTTAGGATGATTTTTAAAAATGCAGAGCTGCATAATGTAGAAGAAATAATAAAATCCGAAGAACATGGCGGTTATCTTCTTTCGCGTATACCTGAAAGGGTACGCATGAGAATAAACGACAATGCGAAGAAAAGAGCTTTATGTGGATGTGGATGTGAAATACGTTTTAATATAAAAGGCGATAAAGTAAAAATTACGCTCAAAAGGTTACCGGGTGAAAAAGCTTCAAGTACAGGTATTGCAGAAATATATTATGGAAGCTTCCAGGCTCCTTATACGCTGACACCCCAGTATATTGGCAATGAACCTGTTACTTTTACTATTGGAAAGCCTGAAAATATTGAACTTCTGGAAAGGCTTACGAAGGAATATCATCTTCCTTTTGATCCTAATCTTGTAAGGGTGATATTACCATACGACTGGGACAGCTGTCTTATAAACATAGAAGGGGAATGCGAGCCTCCAAATCCCAGGCAGGTACCGAAACTTAGATACCTTGCATATGGTTCATCAATATCCCATGGAGGCTCTGCTATGAGGCCTTCAGGTACTTATACTATGAGAATTGCACAGTTGCTGAAAGCAGACCTCATAAATATGAGTTTCGCAGGCAGTGCACAAATGGATGAAGCAATAGCTGACTATATTGCTGAAAGAGATGATTGGGATTTTGCTACTCTTGAGCTTGGTGTAAACGTAATAAAGAGATGGACGGTTGAAGAGTTTAAAAAGAAGGTGGATTACTTTATAAGCAAAATAGCGGAAAACAATAAAGATAAATGGATATTTTGTACAGATTTATATACTAACCATGCTGATTACGAAGGGGACAAGAAAATTAAGGAATACAGGGAAGTAGTAAAAAGCAAAGTAGAGGAATTAAAGCTGCCAAAACTTGTGTATTATTCTGGACGCGAAATGCTAACCGACGTTACAGGGCTTTCCGCTGACCTGCTTCATCCCTCAGCTACAGGAATGGAGGAAATCAGCCGGAACCTTGCAAAGTTTATAGCAGGATATTTGGGGAAATAAAAATGAAGACTGAAAGGTCTTCTTTTTTTGTATTGTGGAGGTAAACCATTTGAAAATTTCTAATAAAATTATCTAAAGTGCTAACATAATTAAAATTTAATTACATAAAAAAAAATTGTAACATTTAACTAATATTAGCTTATTTGTTATAATTAATTATGTAAATAGATTAATACGGTGGAGATAAAATGGGCATAAACGTAAGTTATTCATTTAATATTGAAATGATAAATTTTTTAAATTTGTTAACCAAAGATCCATTTTACATTTCTAAAGACAGACATGAAGATGCTTTACGTATTTATCTTACAGAGTATTATAAAGGTGATAAGGAAGAACTTTTTAACAATATAAAAGAAATCGTTGAGATTACCGGAAGTGTGCATATTAATGTTACACTAAATTCTACTCTCTCGCTATTACCTGAATATCTAACCGGAGACTTATTAAGTATATTAAATAAACCAGATTATATAAAAGAAGTAACCGAGCCTGTAGCTTTAGAAGCAGGTATGGTTAACAAGCAGCAATTTGATGATATATGGGAAATTTCATTAATTAAATTATTGAAGTTAGTAAAGGACACGTTGGAGCTGCTGTTGAATAATTCATATGTCTTGATGAAGATTGATATTGTAATGCAATATAATGGTAAAGTATTCCAGGAAAAGCAAGGCAAAAAAGTGAAAGCGGAATATATCATATAATATTGCGAAGACAAACTCGGCAAATAATTGTTGAAGACGATTAAGATAAAGAGAAGTTTTTGCAGACATTGAAAAGATACAAAGAAAGCAGTGAGCAAATAATATATGGATATTGTATTATGAAAAATCATATACATTTGCTTTAGCAGATCAAAAGAAAATTTAAATTTGATTATGCGATGTATCGGTGCCAGTTATGTGTATTGGTATAACTTTAAATATAAACGATGTGGTCATTTATTTCAGGATCGTTATAAAAGTGAAGTTGCAGAAAACGATGAACATTTTTAATCGTACTTTGATACATACATAACAATCCTAAGAAAGCAGGGTTAGTCAAAAATATTCGGAGTATAAATGGAGCAGTTACAATAATTACATGAACAACGATGGCATAACCAATACTGATTTTGCTTTAGGAATAATGATAATAGAAAGAGTTGAGCAATTCAATAAATTTCATGATGAAAAAATTAAGATAAATGCTTTAAGACAGAATATAAAATCCTGCTGACCGATGATGAAGCGAAGACAATAATCAGGAAAGAATGAAGGATAAAAAGCACTTTGAAGCTTAAGGATTTTGAGAAGGAAAAAGAAATTAAAGTATATACTGAAAAATAAGGGCATCCACAAGACAACTTGAGATCTAACTGGATAAGCAGAACAATAATATTGAAAGTACAAACCGCAGGAACCGTACCTGCGGTTTTGTGTTGCACAGAATAGGCATAATTGGTATAATGTGTTTTGTTTATAGCATAATTTTTAAAAAAGGCTTAAGGGTGAAATTGAATGAAAAGCAGGCTGATTTGCTTATTAACGATAATCACGTTATTGTTTAATCCTTTCTCAATTATCCCTTGTCATGGGATAAATGAAAGCGTTAAGGTTATTTTTAACCGAGAAGAAATGAAATTTACTGATGCAGTACCATTTATCAATAAAGACAACAGAGTTATGGTTCCTGTAAGAGCTCTTTCAGAAAAACTCGGGGCAGAAGTTGAATGGGACGGGGATAAAAAAACGTTACCATTACATCAAAGAACGGGAACAGAATATATGTAAAGCTTAATGAATACATGTATTGGATTAATGACCTTTTTCCCTTTGGTATGGATACAAAGGCTATTATCGTTAATAACAGGGTTTTTGTACCCCTTCGCTTTGTTTCCGAAGCACTGGGTGCGGAAATAACCTGGGATGGTGAGTCCAAAACTGTAAACGTGCAGTTTTCAGGTGATAATGACAAATTGATAGAGAAAAAAATAATTAACCCGAAAGACGCTGAAATTACAAAAGTTCCTGTTGATTCCCTTGAAATAAGGACTGAAAGGACATTGGAATCAGCGAGGTTAACCGGAATTTCCTGTACCAGGGATGCTTTTGTTGTTGTGGGGGAAAAAGGAATTATTAAGTTTTCATATGACGGCTATAACTGGAGATCAGGGAATTCACCGACATCTGACAATTTATATAGCGTTGCGAACAACGGGACTGTATTTGTAGCTGTAGGGGAAAATAACAGCATTTTATATTCTTCCGATTTAATTAATTGGAATAAAGCAGAGCTTAACCCTCATGTAAGTTGTAATTTTTACGGGGTTATCTATGACGGTAACAGGTTTGTCGCTGTCGGAAACAGAAAAGCGGCATGGTCATATGACGGCGTCAACTGGCAGGAATATAACTGTGAATTGGAAGAAGTATATTCTTACGGCGGATGTTTTTTGGCATATAACGGAGATGCATATGTTGTATTTATACCAAATCAGGTTCGGGGAGCTTGCTTTATAAGCCATAATTTAAAAGACTGGACACCTGTAGAGAATATACCTGTTTTGTATAATGGGATTGAAAGCCTGTATTGCGACGGTGAAAATTTTATATTGAAAGTATACTATTATTATACATCCGGGGAAACAACTGCTTCCGGAATGGAATTACCGGCAACGGGATATGTTTATCTGCAGTCTTCCGACGGAATAAACTGGGTCACCGCATCTGCCGAAAAGAAAAACCTGCCTTTTATAGAGGGTGTGCCCCGTTATTATTCACCTTTTAAAATTGCTTATAACGGAGATATTTATGTTAATGCAGGTGGCGATATATATAGCTTTGGCAGTGATATTAAGGTTTCAAGAGACAACAAGAATTGGGAGTATGTTATGGGCGGAAATGATGAAGGAGTATATTATTTAAACGGCTCTCTTGACGAGGAAGACAGGTTTGTTGTAAGAGCAGGCTCATTTATTTCTACCGATGGATGCACATGGAAAAGGGGCCAGATTGAACGAGAAATTTTTCAAATGGAAGATTTGCAGGGTAATGTAACTCAATATCCCCGGAATTATCGTTTAACTCTTTCAAAAGATATATTTTCAAATATGGAATACAGATTTGATACTGTTTCATTTTATATAGCAGGTATATTAAAGGTTGAGGATTATTACCTTGCATATGGGCATGTAGAAACATACGGAGAATACGCAAACCCTTATCAAACAAGTGTAATACTTAAATTTGACAAAAATTGTAATTACAGTGTGGTTTTTAACGCTTTGGACTGGGGGATAGCCAAAACGACAAATTCATCCGTTCAGAGCCTGGCGTGTACAGGAGAGAAATTTGTAGCGAGTTTTTACCATGAAAACAATAAAAAGTATACTGCTACAAGCTATGATCTTTGTAATTGGATTATAAAAGAAGATGATGAAAATACGGATTCTATAACAAGCGCTGAAGGCAAATTTATCAAAATTTCCGGTAATTCTATATCTGTCTCTGAAGATGGAATTAACTTTAACAAGGTTTACGGATCAAAAGATAGTTTTTACCGGCTTTATTGGGACGGAAACAAAATTTTAGCCTGCGCAAATCCGTTTGATAATTATAACAGCTCACGGATTTATTATTCATATGATGGAATAAACTGGAAAATATACATTGATGATATTAGCGGGCACGTCTCAAGCATTATTTGGAATGATGATATGTATATTTTATGCCTTAATAACAGAAGACTTGAAATCATAATTGTACCGCAGGTTACGAAAGGGAGCATTCCTTGTCTCTATAATTTGATTGGATATTGATTTACAAAGTAGTTATACATCAATTGCTGAATAAAGAGCTATAAACCAACGGTATAAAAGGTGAAATCAGTATGGCGACAGAATAATATTTATGTTTATTTTAACAGTAAGATGTTAGTAAGATTGTAAAAATTGCATTTGACAATTCTGATGAAGATTGATATCATACTATAATCGCCTTTAATACTACCATGAATATAGTAGTACATTCTTATTTTGTAAATTACATATAAGATTTGTTGTACCGTTTGGTTTTGTTGCGGAAATCCGGGTCGCGATGCCAAGAACCTGTAAGTTCAGCTAATACGGGTTTATTTTTATGGCATTTTTACGTGGTTTCTTTTTCAGAACTATCGGCGTTTATATTCTAAAATTTTAAATAAAGAGTAAATGTGAAAAAATGAGTAATGTTTGTCACCGAATAACTGATGAACAATACTCTTTTTTTGAGGAAAGGATTGACATATGTGTTAAAACAGCTGGCTAAAAGTATCAGAGAATATAAAAGGGTATCGATTTTAACTCCGATATTGGTAAGTCTGGAAGTAGTGATTGAATGTATTATCCCATTCATTACTGCTGCCCTGGTCAATGAGATTAAAAGCGGATGTGAACTAAATACAATTATTAGATACGGAATCATATTAATTATCATGGCGGGTTTGTCATTGACTTTTGGTGCAGTTGCAGGATCGACATGCGCTACTGCTTCCTGCGGGTTTGCTAAGAATTTAAGGAAGGACATGTATTATAATGTACAAAATTATTCCTTTGAAAATATCGATAAGTTTCAGACTTCTTCATTAATTACCCGTATGACAACAGATGTTACCAATGTGCAGAATGCATATATGATGCTGATAAGGGTGGCAGTTCGCGCTCCGTTGATGATGATTTTTGCATTTGTTATGGCATTCGTAATGGGTGGGCGAATGGCGTGGATTTTCCTTGTGGTAGTACCCATTCTTGCTACAGGCTTGTCTGTTGTAATATACAAAGCTCTTCCATTGTTTAAGAAAGTATTTAAAAAATATGATGCGTTAAATCGTTCAATTCAGGAAAATATTAAAGGAATGCGTGTGGTAAAATCCTTTGTTCGTGAAGATTATGAACAGCAAAAATTTGATGCGGCATCACAGGATGTATGTGCGGACTTTACCAGAGCTGAACGGATTTTGGCTTTTAATGCGCCTTTAATGCAATTTTGCATGTATGTGGTTATGGTTTTTGTTCTTTCTTTTGGCTCCTATACGATTATAACCAGTCGAGGTTTGGATTTTGATATAGGGCAGTTTTCTGCCATATTAACATATAATTTTATGATTCTCAGCAGCCTGATGATGCTTTCAATGGTATTTGTCATGATGACTATGGCAGGTGAGTCAGCAAAGCGTATCGTTGAAGTAGTTGAAGAAAAAAGCACATTAACTAATCCGGAAAATCCGGTTTACACAGTAAAGGACGGTTCGGTTTCTTTTGAAAACGTAAGCTTTAAGTATTCCGAAAAAGCAGAGAGAATGGCACTGTCAAATATAAATTTACAGATCAAATCCGGAGAAACCATTGGAATAATAGGCGGCACAGGATCTTCAAAATCATCTCTGATACAGCTGATTCCACGTTTATATGATGCTACCGAAGGTGTTGTAAAGGTAGGAGGTATAGATGTAAAAAAATTCGACCTTGAAACACTACGTAATCAGGTTGCTGTTGTATTACAAAAGAATATTTTATTTTCAGGAACCATAAAAGAAAATCTGCGCTGGGGAAATAAAGATGCATCTGATGAAGAATTGGTACAGGCTTGCAAGCTTGCTTGTGCCGATGAGTTTATAAACCAATTCCCCAAAGGATATGATACCTATGTTGAACAGGGCGGAACCAATTTGTCCGGAGGACAAAAGCAAAGACTCTGTATTGCCAGAGCATTGCTTAAGAAGCCTAAAATATTGATTCTTGATGATTCTACAAGTGCGGTTGATACCAAGACAGATGCCAGGATTCGAAAGGCAATGAAGGAATATATACCGGAAACTACAAAGATAATTATTGCTCAGAGAACAGCTTCCGTAGAAGATGCCGACAGAATCATAGTAATGGATAAAGGTACTATAAACGGTATAGGGACTCATAAGCAATTATTAGAGGAAAATGCCATCTACCGAGAAATATACTATTCACAAAATAAGGCAGGTAATCAGAATGAAGACTAATCATATGAAGAATAGAAAATCAATCATCCTTCGATTGCTAAAGGACATTTTTAAATTTTATCCGGTGATGTTTCCTGCTGTTATTCTGTGCATTATATTCAATGCAATTATAAGTTCCATTCCCGCAATTTTTATGCAGAATGTAATAGCACTTGTGGAGCAGAACTGGAAATCCGGTGACTGGGGCGCAGTAGGAGGGAAAATTTTATCTTTGGTTGCTGTATTGGCAGTATTTTATGTATTATCTCTTTCCAGCGGCATTGCATATAATCAGATGATGGCAATCATGACCCAGGGAACTTTGAAGAAATTCCGAGGAAAAATGTTCAGCAGAATGCAAGCACTCCCGATTAAGTATGTGGACACTCATAATCATGGTGATATCATGAGCTTTTATACCAATGATATTGATACACTGCGGCAAATGATTTCCCAGAGTTTACCGCAAATTTTGATATCCGGTATCGTTGTTCTTACTGTTTTTTGCATCATGGTTTACTTCTGTTTATGGTTAACCCTGGTTGTAATCATTGGGGTAGTTATAATGTATTTTATTACAAAAAAAGTTGGCGGTGGTTCTGCTAAATACTTCATTAAGCAGCAGATAGCTCTTGGACATTTGGAAGGCTTCACAGAAGAAATGATGAACGGACAAAAAGTTATTAAGGTATTCTGCCACGAAGAAGAAAGCAAAGCTGATTTTGATAAGATTAACGAAGCTTTGTTTCAGGATGCAAGGGCGGCAAACCGATATGCTAATATTTTAGGACCGATTCTGAATAACATCGGTAATGTGTTATATGTTATTGTGGCGATTACCGGCGGTATACTTTTAGTTACCGGTGTTCCAAACTTAAGTATTTCAGGACTTGCTATGGGAATCAGTATAGTTGTTCCATTCCTTAATATGACAAAACAGTTTGTCGGAAATATTAATCAGGTATCTCATCAGATAAATGCGGTTGTTATGGGAATTGCAGGCGCACAGAGAATTTATGAGTTAATTGATCAGGAACCGGAACAGGATAACGGATATGTTACTCTAGTAAATGTTCGTGAGGAGAACGGTCAGTTGATTGAAACAGACGAGAGAACGGAGATTTGGGCATGGAAACATCCTCACAGCGGTGACGGCTCTATAACATATACAAAATTAACAGGTGACGTGAGATTATTTAATGTAGATTTTGAATATGAGCCAGGGAAAACTATTTTACATGATATAAGCCTATACGCAAAGCCAGGACAGAAAGTAGCTTTTGTTGGTGCAACCGGTGCGGGCAAAACTACAATTACAAACCTGCTGAATCGTTTTTATGATATTGCTGACGGTAAAATACGCTATGATGGTATTAATGTTAACAAGATTAAAAAATCGGACCTTCGACGTGCTATTGGTATGGTTTTGCAGGATACCAACCTCTTTACCGGTACTGTAATGGATAATATACGTTATGGTAAACTTGACGCAACTGATGAAGATTGTATTGCAGCGGCAAAACTTGTCGGAGCGGATGATTTTATCTGCCGTTTACCCGAAGGCTACAATACTATGATTACCGAAAACGGAGCAAACTTGTCCCAGGGGCAAAGGCAGTTAATATCTATTGCTAGAGCGGCGGTTGCGGATCCTCCGGTTATGATTCTGGATGAAGCGACTTCTTCAATTGACACAAGAACGGAAGCAATCGTACAGCGAGGCATGGACGCATTAATGAAAGGCAGAACGGTATTTGTAATTGCCCACCGTTTGTCTACAGTTAAAAACTCCGATGTTATCATTGTATTGGACCACGGACGTATTATTGAACGTGGTAACCATGAAGAGCTGTTAGCTAAAAAAGGCGTATACTATCAATTGTATACCGGTGCATTTGAATTGGAGTAAAATAAATTATGCTGAGAAATCAGCATCTTTTTTTTTGTACTGAATATTTTGTTTTTAATGTTTGACTGATAAAATAATTAATGAAACTTATATGCAAATATAAATTACTATTGCAAAACGTTTAATACACTTCCTGATTAGTTTAGCAAAGCAAGTCAAGAAATTATTAGCTGCTCCTGTTATTTTTATTTATATAGGGGGAGAAATCATGGATAGCTGGGAAAAGATAAATGCTGTACAGCATATGCAGGATTTTATTAATGAGCATATTACGGATCCGATTACTCTTCATATGCTTGCAAAAGCTGCAGGATACTCGCCATGGCATTCATCTCGTATTTTTAAGGAACTGACGGGTAAAACACCATTTGAATATATTCGGGAACTGCGGTTGTCACGGGCAGCCCTTAAATTGCGGGATGATAACGCAAGAATAATTGATGTGGCCCTTGACTTTGTTTTTGACTCACACGAAGGCTTTACAAGAGCATTTTCTAAACAATTTGGCATGACACCACAATATTACAGCAAGAAAACGCCACCACTGAAGCTCTTTATGCCCAGTCCTGTCCGTGATTACTACCTTATGTTGGAAAAAGGAGTGAATAATATGGATAAGAACAGCAATGTAAATACTGTCTTTGTTCAGGTA
>ENA-UPSA01002240-UPSA01002240.1-bioreactor-metagenome-genome-assembly--contig:-NODE-2240-length-13934-cov-4.550904_pt1 | contig 13934 bp, 10 predicted proteins | sample MGYA00238183_ERZ773288 | MGnify/ENA primary metagenome ERZ773288 (study PRJEB29028, sample SAMN07631243) | bioreactor metagenome | isolation source: Switchgrass digestor | place: USA: Dartmouth... | reverse complement strand
TTCCCCTCATTGTCTATATACATATAAGAAAAATCCGGTGGATATTCCTTTAAATCATCCATGTATATATAACCGGAAATAACATCTGATCCAGGATATTTCCAAACTACAATTTTATCTTCATATTCATCAGGATCAAAACTTCCATCGTAGTCTATAAAATCCTTTTCATGGTCCTCATAGAAGCATAAATGGTCATATCGAACCATAAGCTCATCCATAAGCATCCAGCCGGTTTTATAACTCTTATCTTTGAACTCTGTCACGCCCCATTCCCGTCCGGATTTATCCACATATGTAAAGAGGATGTGGATGTTCTCACCGTTTTCGAGATCCGTAACCACTTGTCTGGATTTAGGATTTTTATAGACCGTAACATATCCCTTCTCACCATTGGCAAAATATATTCTGTTTAAGTATTCACAGTTTTCTCTCTCTTTCTCGTAAAAACTATCCTCAGGCTCCCAAATCACGTCCCCATAAACAAATGTAAAATTCCATGCCGCAGATATAAGACAAATTAAAAATAATATTAAAGCCTTAGACAATACGAACTTTTTCATTTTTATCCTCCCATACCTTTATAATATAGCATTAGCTATCAGCCCTGTTCCAAAAGAAAGTACATTGGCAAAAGCCGAAAATAAAAAGGGGTTCTTTATAGAGAAAGAATACTTTTTGAAATAAAAACCTTCCACCAATATTACTATAATCTCAATAGTTATTTTTATAACGAAGTTATTTAAATTGCCAGAAGAAGCAACATAATAGTAACACATCACAGCCGCAGGATTTGTAAGCAAATTCACCAAAAAAACCAAACCTAAATCTTTCCCCGAGCGGATGCCCGTAATAAAAGCGAATACTTCTTCAATAAGAAGTGTAAGCCCAAGTGATATACCCAGAACAGGCAAAAGGCCATCCTTCACTGCGCCGCCGCCTTTCTAAGCCCTGCAAGCAAAAGGCCCAGGGATATTAAGGATGCCAAAGCAAAACCTAAGGATGTATGTATTATCGGATTTAGCCCAAAATAGACGGGTATAAATCCTAAAAATAATCCGAAGGTTAAAAGGCCAAATGAAAAACCTTTGGCCCCGGGTAAAATTCGTGCCACCGCCCATAGGGTTATAGGCATGGTCATATTAAAGAAAAATACCGCCAGAGTTCCCGCTGCAGGGTATTGTGAAAACATGAATAAAATTGCTGAAAAACCAAGAGATAAAACTGAGGCCTTAATACTTCCGATTACATCGGCTAAAATGCCTCCAACAGCTTTGCCTAATACAATGGCACAAATCAGGATAAAGCCCCAGGCCTTTTCTGCTTTCCATGAAAAATTCAGCAGCATTCCCACATATGATCGCAAACACACAACAGTAAACAAGCTTATCACTGCAATGATGTATGCCGGAGAATCCATATTTTTAAAGGACACAGGCGAGTTATCCGAAACAAAGGAACCTTTACCTTTACAAATAGCCAAAATCGCTGCTGCGACAGCAAGCAATATTACCACAATTAAAATTGAAGATAACTCACCCTTCTTTCCGGTAAGCGTCCCCAAATACAAACCAAAGGCTCCCGGTGAAACGAAAATGCCTAAAGCGCTGCTTTTTTCTTTACTGATATTCAGTACATCAATGCCACCACCAACATGGAATAAGCCGTTTCCTATACCGGCTGCCACTGCACAAGACACGAAAAAACTGCTGATGCTGAAAGAAAGGGCTACAAAAGCACACCCTGCTGCTGCAAAAATGGCATTACGGTTAATTTTGTCGCCAAGTAAACCTATTGGCATCTGCATAGCAAAAGCACAAAAATTATATATAAGAAGACATACATACCATTGCGAGCTGCTGTTTACATAGGAAAACATAAGAAAAGCGCAGGAAAAATCAACAATAAGATGCGCTAAAGAATAAACCGTTATAATATATCCCTTTTTATCCATGGTACTTCCTCCCAATACAATAGACGTATAAATAAAAGAATTGGTTCTCTTTAGCTTAACGAAATTACTGATATTGGGCAGTCAGCGTTTAATGGATAACGGGTTGTTCAGTCATAGTGTGTCCTGTTATAAACAAAATTGGCAGTTTAAATATTGCCTGCCTTATTGAAAACAGTGCATAATATGCTCTTAACAGTTTATTCTTCTATCTTTCGTTTAAACACTGATATTATCCATCTCGTGCTGCCATAGCTTTGAGCGGCTGCTACAGTGCTTACTAACTCCCATCCCTGTGACCCTAATTGGTTAATTTCGTTTTCAAATGCGCGTTGGTCCACTTTACCCCCTAACACTCCTTTGGCATCTGTAAAGAGTGTTTTGTATTCAAATTTCTCCATATTCTCACTCTCCAAGAATTTTATCAACTTTTACTTTGTAATTGAACAGATAAGCGTTTTTGCCATTCATTATTTAAAAAATATATCATATTGGAAGTTTTTTCTCAATAAGACCAAATAGGCTCGAAAGACACTTTACCAAAAGAAATTCAAGAAGCTGCACTTATCATTGGATAAGTTAAACGGAGATTAATCATCGGTTGACTTGCCGAACTGTTTTTTATATCATTACCGTGTAGGTTATACCCACATTTTGCTTTAAGGATTTACAAAATTGTCATGGCAACCAGCAGCCATTAACATAATAATCGACAATACCCTGTATACTGACGGCAAGCGCGTGTAAATGCATTTGGTAGCTGATTGCCTTGAAACACTAATGAAAGGTTTGATTGAAATGACAAATAAAAAATACTACATACTGTTTTTTCTAATCCTGTCGATATTGATAAATCCGTTCATATATATTACAAACTCCTCGGCTCAACAGGTCAAACCCTTTTCGGATGTACCGCCCAATCATTTTGCTTACACCCAGATCCACCGGTTACGGGAATTGGGTATTACTGTGGGAATCGGCAACAATATGTTCGGTGTCGGCAGAACCATAACCCGGGGCGAGTTTGTAACTTACCTGGTGCGGCTTATGAGATGGGATATTATAAAGCCGGCTAAGGGAAGTTTTGTGGATAACATGAACCCTGCCCATAATTTCTATGGAACAATCGAAACAGCCCTTCAACACGGTGTAATCAAAAAGGACAGTGATTATTTCCGTACAGATGACCCTATAACCCGGGAAGAGATGGCAATTATGATCGTCAGGGCTCTCGGTTATGACACCCTGGCAGGCCAGCTTGATATTCTGGGAAAACCTTTTGATGATGTCACCAGGAATTACGGGTATATAACCATAGCCAGGGATTTAGGCATTACGGCAGGCACGGGACCAAATACTTTCAGCCCTAACGGCATCGCAACAAGAGAACAGGCTGCCGCAATGATGATCCGCATGTATGACAAGCTCAACACCCCTATGCAAGAGCTGCATGCCTTCTACGCGATCAGCTCTTCAAGCCAGATCGACAAGTTTCCACAGCTGGATTCGGTAAGCTTTGGTTGGGCTCAGCTGGAATATGACGAAAATACAAAGCAGGTTTATATCAATACCGACGGCGGAGACAATTCCTACTACATACCCACAGGATATGCAGGAGTGCTTGAAAAAGCGGCAGACAACAATGTTTCCCGCCAGCTTATGTTTTTTGTCAAGGACCAGAACATAACTGACCCTGACAACGGCAAAACCGTCAAACTGGCTGAATATATCGTTACACACCCGGAAATCAGAAAGCCGGTTATTAACGCTATGGTGAGCATGGTTAATGAAACTAAAAAATATGATTATTCTTTCAGCTTCGACGGAATGGTGTCGGATTTTGAAGGCTTCAAAGGCGATGCCTTGAAAAAGGCATATAACGAGTTTTTAACAGAGCTTAAAACGGAGCTTTCCAAGACAAACAAAAAACTGTACGTGGCTGTCCATCCCAGGGGAAAGCCGGGACAGGTCTATTTTGACGGATATGATTACAGAACAATCGGTGAGACCGCAGACAAAGTGATCCTTATGGCTCACGACTATGATGCGGTTTCATTAAATGAGGAAGAAATGCAACGGGGTTACACCGATACTCCGGTTACCCCCATAGACGAAGTTTATTGCGCATTGAAAAGCATTACCGATCCTGTTTCAGGAGTACGGGACCTCAATAAAATATGGCTTCAGCTTTCAATGGATACGGTTCAGTGGAAGCTGAAAGACGGAAAGGTAATTAACTCCGTCCCTTACCACCCCTCATACAGTCTGCTGATACAGAGGTTCCTTACCGGAGTCCAATTAAACTACTCCGAATACAGCCAGAATCCTTATGCTAAGTTCTTCAACAGTGAGGACGGTACAGATAATGTAATCTGGTATGAAAACCAGCGGAGCATAGCCGAAAAAATCAAGCTTGCAAAACTGTTCGGTATAAAAGGGCTTTCTTTATGGAGACTGGGTAATATACCTGAATATAAAGATACCCCCGATGTTCGGCTGGAACTTGATATTTGGGGCGAGATCATCAGGAATTTTTAGCGTTGGAACCGCTTCTTTAACCACTTTTACAGGAGTCTGGTGATAAACATGGACAGAACGATTCTGCACTGTGATTGTAACGGTTTCTTTGCTTCTGTGGAATGTATTCTTTCGCCTGAGCTTAAGAATGTCCCCATGGCAGTTTGCGGGAATCCTGAAAACCGGCATGGAATAATCCTTGCTAAAAATGAATTGGCCAAAAAATATAATATTCAAACTGCCGAGACCATATGGGAGGCAAAAAAGAAATGTCCCGATCTGGTACTGGTCCAGCCTCATCACGATGAGTATAAAAAGTATTCAAAAATTGTAAATAAAATATATGAGCGGTATACCGAAAAAGTTGAACCCTTTGGAATTGATGAATCCTGGTTGGATGTTACCGACAGTATTCATACTTTCGGTGACGGCAGGCAAATTGCAGACACCCTTCGCAATGTTGTCCGCAATGAGACGGGATTAACCATATCTGTCGGGGTATCATTCAATAAGGTATTTGCCAAACTTGGCAGCGATTATAAAAAGCCTGACGCTACTACCGTTATAAGCAGAGAGAATTATAAATCAATCGTTCATCCGCTGCCTGTTTCTTTTCTTCTCTACGTTGGAAAACAGGCCAAAAAAATACTTAACAAAATAAATATCTACACGATAGGCGATCTGGCAAACAGCGACAAGGACCTTATAATCTCACTGCTGGGGAAAACAGGGAAGCTGATACATGAGTATGCCAACGGAATCGATGACTCCCCTGTTAAATCCATTTACGATGCTGACCCGATAAAATCGGTGGGAAACGGTATGACCTTCAAAAGAGATCTTCAAGGTTTATCGGACATAACCATAAGTGTTAACGCCCTTTCGGATACCGTGGCAACAAGACTTCGCAAATACGGTCTAAAATGCTCCACCATACAGGTTTCCATTAAAGACTCTGATTTTAAGACAACGTCGAGGCAAAAACCATTACCATACCCCACTTATCTTGCAAAAGAGATCTCGCAGCATGCGCTGGAGCTTATAAAAAAATCATGGAATTTGAACTCTCCAATAAGAACATTAACAATAACCGGAACCAATCTGATTCCGGCTACTGAAGAAATAGAGCAGCTGTCACTTTTTTCCGACAGCGATAATAATGAAAGAAAACGTCAGGAGCAACTGGAAACAGCCATTGACAAAATTCGTGAGAAGTACGGAGCCAATGCTATATCTTTCGGGTCAGCAATCAATAACTGTTTAGGCATAGCCGAACCTGACAGTGAGGATTAGTCGGCCATGTCATGCCTCAATTCTCCTTAAAGCGTCCTGGGCCACACTCTTAAGAACCTTAATTGAAATATATGAAAATGCCAGAAGAATAGCCAGCATTATTATGAATGCCGTAAAAGTATATGGCACAAAAGTTGCTACAAAGTATCCGATCACACCAAATATCGTAAGTGCGACAAATCCCAGAAGCATAGCGACAACAACATTAAAGTTTTGCTTTATGGCCTCCTGAGGATTATTCCACACCAGCTTAGGCCGCATCAAGTCTATATATATACCTACGGCGCTTATTGGCACCAATGCGGCGGCAGACAGAATTATCGCCATAACGGTTGCTGCAAGGGGAATTCTCAAAGACAGCATAGCCATAACAGCAGAGAGCACCGCACCTATAAGCGATATGGAATATCCGGCCAAAAGTTTGCCATATACCTGTGTTTCAGGCTTGACCGGTATATTTTTAAGTATCCAGATATTTTTTCCTTCCCTTGAGAATGTACTGGATACGGCAGGATTAATGAGTACAAAAAGTGTAATTACCCCTGCAACGATCAGCGGAAATAAAGGTGTTGACGCACCTTTTTCAATCATACCAAACAGGAACTGCAAATCCGGGTCATTTGCGAAATTTCCCCCGAACATAGGCATCATCATAAGCAAAGGCGCCACAAATATCATAACCAATGAATTCAGGGCGTAGACAGGTGTTCTTAATATAATTAACAATTCATTCCTGAAGATGGCCAGCATTTGCGATGTACTCCTGTAACTTAGTCTGGTTTTTCCGGTTGAAGCTTCGGCCTCCAATTGAGCAGTTGCTCCTCTTTGATATATAAATGACGCAATCAGATAAACCAAAGAGAAAGCACCCAGCGAAATAATAAACAGATATGCCATATTGACTGCCGCTTCGTTGGATGTGCCGGAAAGGATCTTCGTTATCCAGATTGCGGGAGGAAATGCCCTTCCTGTATATTCAACAACAAGATTACTGTTCTTTACGAGTTCCGCCAAAAACTCCTGTTCATTATCAGGCATTCGGCTTATTAAATAGTTCTGGCCCAGAAACATCCCTATGATCAGAATTATACTTCCTACTACAGTTATCAAATCCCGGCGTCTGGATCGGCTGACTATATTCATAAGCAACAATGAAAAAAATGAGGAAACAGCAAGGGGCACCAAAGGAATAAACAGGATACAGATAAGCGCAAGAAGATAGTAAACAATACCCATATTCTGACCGATGCCATAAATAATAACCGGCGGCAGCATAAGGGAAAAAGCAAAAGGGTATTCGCCCAACAATACAAGTATAAACTTTGACGCGAAGATACTCCCCTGAGAAAGGGGCAAACTTGCAAGAAACTCGGCATCTTTTGCCAGAAATATAGTGCTGAGTATATAGAAAATGCCAAATACAAGCGTAATAACCCCTGAAACTACCGCAGCCATTGTTAATACCATCTGCGGCGCATTAATGCTTAATCCTCCCTTATAAAGCTGGATCATCATATAGGTGTATAATCCTATCATTTCACCAATGGCGATAAGAATGACCAGCCCCATTCCTATACTTTTCCACAGAGCCTTTTTATCGTTTTTTATGCTATATAAAAGATTTGACAGTCCGTATCTTGTGTTTATCTGAAGTTTCAGTAAACTAAAAAACTTGCTCATTGAACGCCACTTCCTTCTTCAGTCAGACTCAAGAATATGCTTTCCAAAGAGGAATCCTGTGACTGCCTTAATTCGTCAATCGTACCAACGGCAATAATTTTACCTTTGTTTATGATTCCCACCCTGTGACATATCTTCTCCGCTACCTCCAACACATGAGTGGAAAAAAAGACGGTGTTTCCGTTAGCACAGTGGTTATTCATCTCCTCCTTAAGAAGGTGAGCTGATTTGGGGTCCAACCCTGTTAAAGGTTCATCCATTATCCAAAGGGGCGGCTGGTGCAGAAGGGTTCCCATGATCATTATCTTTTGCTTCATGCCGTGGGAATAGCTTTTTATAGGCTGTCCGGCCACCTTCTTCATATCGAATATTTCAAGATATTTATCAATCCGTTCTTTTCTTACTTCAGACGGAACCTCATACACATCTGCAATAAAATTAAGATATTCAATACCCTTAAGCCTTTCATAAATATCATGAGTATCAGGTACAAAACCCATGCTCATTTTGGCTTTAATGGGTTCCTTCTCAATATCATAACCACAAACTGTTATTTTACCTTCGTCAATCGGCAAAATTCCGGTAATCATTTTGATAGTGGTGGTTTTTCCTGCACCGTTGGGTCCCAAAAATCCGAATATTTCACCTTTTTTTACTGACAGCGAAATATTGTCAACTGCTTTTACATTACCTTTTGAGTATGTTTTTGATACATTTTGTATGGACAGCATAATGTGCACCCTTTCTGTTGAATTAATGGGCATAACACCTTTCACTATTATTAAGTATAACTTTTATGGTGAATAAATAAAAGGCTCCCCCAGAAATGACATACTTTATGTCTTTCTGAGGGGTGCGAAAGATCCTTTAAACGGTGGAAAAGCTTCTCTGGTTATCTATAAGCTGCATTACGATCCAATTATTTTTTATTCTTCCTCTCTCTCCATATACCAAAAATCACAGGAACCAATAAACTTATTCCGCCCGATATCAGCCATTCGTTGAGTTTTAATGGAACAGTCCCGAATACGGGGATCATAAAGGGCAAATATATTACTCCCAGAAGCATCATTACTGAGCTTATAACCGCAAGGACCAAGTAAATATTTGAAAACAGTTTGATTTCGAATAATCCTTTGGTTTCGGACTTACATTCAAAAACATGGATCAATTGTGAAAGAACCAGTGTTACCAATGCCGCAGTCCGGGCAGTAGCAATACTTTTACTGTTAGCAAATATTATTAAAAAGCTTGCCAGTGTTGAAAGTGCTATTAATATGCCTCTTATAGCGATTATTCCTGAAAGCCCATGGGCAAAAATACTTTCATTTGGAGATCTGGGCGGCCTGTTCATTATTTCCGGCTCGCCGGGTTCAAGCCCCAGGGCAATAGCCGGCAAACCATCGGTTGCAAGATTTACTATCAATATTTGAGCAGGCATCAAGGGTATGGGCAAACCGATCAATGAGGCCAGGAACATGGTAAGAACCTCCCCCACATTGCAGGACAACAGATAACGTATAAACTTTCTTATATTGGAATAAATATTTCTGCCTTCCTCCACCGCCGCCACTATACTCGAAAAATTGTCATCCATAAGGATCATCGAGGCAGATTGACGAGTTACATCAGTGCCTGATTTTCCCATGGCAATTCCAATATCTGCATCTTTTACGGCCGGAGCGTCATTGACTCCGTCACCTGTCATGGCAACAATATGGCCTTTAGCCCTGTATGCCCTGACTATTCTAAGCTTATGCCTCGGATATACTCTGGCATATACCGTTGTTTCATTGCATACATTCTCTAACTCCTTATCGCTTAATTGATCCATTTCAGCGCCGGTCAATACCCTGTCTCCGTCCCGGTATATATCCAGAGCCGTGGCAACCGCTTTTGCCGTTTCTTTATGATCTCCTGTTATCATCACAGTTTTTATTCCGGCCATTCTGCATTTGAAAACAGCTTCTACCGTCTCTTTTCGAGGTGGATCAGTCATTCCCGCCAAACCTATGAACACCATCTTTTCTTCCAATCTGTTACTCCACAATTGACTTCTTTCAACAATTCTATAAGCAAATCCAATCACACGGAGGGCCATAGCCGTCATTTTTCTGCATTCCTTCATTACGGTTTCGCGTTCATTTAAGGTCAGTTCTCTTTCATATTCTCCAACCAATATTCTGCTGCATTTATCAAGTATTACTTCCGGTGCCCCTTTTGCAAAGAGAAAGAGTTCTCCTTTATTGGTTCTGCTTACTACGGACATTAATTTCCGGTCAGAGTCGAAGGGAATCTCCTTTATTCTTCTGTAACATGAATCTACAACATTTTTATCTAGACCTGAATCTATGGCCGCTCTCACCAGAGCAACCTCTGTAGGATCTCCCTCTATATCAATTGTTTTCGCTTTCTTGTCCTTAGCCTGAGCAAGACGGGCATTGCTGCATATAAGTCCTGTTTTTAAAAGGAGCCTCAACGCAAAAGCCCTGTCTTGATTAATCTCTCTTCCTTTGCTGACTATAACCATCTTGCCGTTTGAATCTCTTTCAAGATTATATAAGCTTTTTCCGGCATAAGCCGATACAACCGTCATACGATTTTCGGTCAGCGTACCTGTTTTATCCGAACAGATTACAGTAGCGCACCCCAGAGTCTCGACGGCAGGAAGGCGCCTTATTAACGCATTTCGCTGTACCATCCGCCTGACACCGATAGCCAAAGCTATGGTAACAACAGCAGGAAGCCCTTCGGGTACCGCCGCAACAGCCAGACTGATCCCTCCCAGAAGCATCTGTACTATTGGCTCTCCTCTTAATATGCCCATAAGGGCTACCAATGCACAAATGATGAGACAGAAAGTTACTATTATTTCTCCCAGTCTTTCCAGCTTTTTTTGCAGAGGGGTTTCCTCAGTTCCTGCCGACACTATCATATCGGCAATCTTGCCCATTTCGGTATTCATACCTGTTGCTGTTACGACAGCTTTTCCGTTGCCGTTGGTCACCATGCTTCCCATATACAGAATGTTTGTACTGGTAACCCCGTCCTGCCTGTAAGTTCTTCTGTTTATTTGATTTTTGGGCGCTGGTATGGATTCGCCGGTCAGCATTGATTCGTCCAAAAACAGGGAATTGCCTTCTATAACAACGCAATCGGCGGGAACACGATCACCTGCTTCAATTACGATCAAATCTCCCGGTACAACCATATCGGCAGGAATATCCTTTATTGTTCCGTCACGGATTACTCTGGCGTGCGGGGCCGCCATATTCATGAGAGCTTCAATAGCTTTTTCGGTTCGCATTTCCTGGATAAAGCCAAGAAGCCCATTTAAGACAAGGATAGCCAGAATTGCAATACCTTCGCTGTTCTCACCCATAAAAAATGATATGATACACGATACTATAAGAATGATTATCATTAAATCAGTGAACTGGGATAACAATGTTTTCAGCCAGGACTTTTTTTTGCCTTGTTTTATAACATTTCTGCCGTAGATTTCGAGCCTTTGAGCCGCCTCGGGCTCGGTCAGTCCATGAATATTGTCTTTTATATCATCGAAAGCAAGAGTACGTTCCAAAACCTCCACAATACCACTCCCCAGAGAATAAAGACTTGGACAATCTATTTTATTCACGTGGTTAAGGGAATAGTACAACGGATAGATTGGACCGACTAATTCGTTCAGAGGCGTTTGAAATGAGATCCTTGCGCCCGCCACTTATTTGTATAAAATCCTCCGCTGGCGCTCTTGAGGACATCGGCAGGCGGGTGCAAGGTTTCGTTAAATGGTACGACAGATGAGTCAAAAGCAATCATCATCAATTAGTAACTCTACAGGGCAGTGATCCGAGCCCATAACATCGGAATGAATGATTGCATCGTGGATTTTGCTTTTCAAAGATTTAGACACGCAGAAATAGTCAATACGCCACCCGGCATTGTTCTGACGGGCCTTGAACATATATGACCACCATGTGTAGGCTCCGGTCTTGTCAGGATAAAAGTACCGGAATGTATCTATAAATCCGGCTTCCAACAGCTCGGTAAACTTGTTTCTCTCTTCATCGGTAAACCCGGCGTTTCGGCGATTCGTACTGGGATTCTTAAGATCGATCTCTTTATGCGCTACATTCAGATCCCCACAGAATATTACAGGTTTTATCCTGTCGAGAGAAATTAAATACGCTCTGAAATCATCCTCCCATTCCATCCTATAGGGCAGCCTCACCAATTCTCTTTGAGAATTCGGCGCATATACGTTAACCAGGTAGCATTTATCAAACTCAAGGGTGATAACCCGCCCCTCGTTATCATGCTTTTCTATTCCTATACCGTATGTAACATTTTTCGGCTTTATTTTTGTGAAAATGGCAGTACCTGAATATCCTTTCTTTTCAGCATAATTGTAATATGCTTCATACCCTTCCAGCTCCAGGTCAAGCTGCCCTTCTGTAATTTTTGTTTCCTGCAGGCATAATATATCGGGTTGTTTATTATCGAAAAAGTCAAGGAAACCTTTCCCCAGTACCGCTCTTAATCCGTTAACATTCCATGATATCAGTTTTTTCACCTATTCTCTCCCTCAATTCTGATAATCAACTTGTATATTAATTCTTATATTAAAGAAATAAAGTATTAAATACGATTATAACGTTTATTATCACATTAAACAACTACGTAATATTGCTGTCAACATAGAATAAAGGAATCTGTAAAATTCAGTTTAATATTTAATAAATTTTTTATAAATTTTTTTCTTGCATAACTTGATGTTGAATGCTACAATATGAAAGAACAAAATATCTTTAAGTCTGGTACAGAGATGCCGACAAGATGTCATATATCGTTAATAAGGCTGGTTTGCGTTTTGTTATGCCTGCCTGATTTTGGTGAAAAACAATCTTGTCTGCGGACAAGATTTTTTTGTGCCAATTTATGAAATGCGGAGGTGATGACAGTGAAGTTTAAGGCTCAAATCATGGATGAGGTTTCGGTTGAACGTGCTATAGTCCGCATTGCACATCAAATAGTCGAGAAAAACCACGGAACGGATAATCTTTGCATTATTGGTATCAAGACACGTGGGATCCCTATCGCAAAAAGGCTTGTAACAGCTATTAAATCCATTGAAGGTACTCAAATTGAAATGGGTATTCTTGATATCAGCTTATATCGCGATGATCTTTCTACTTTCTCACATGATCCAATACTGAATGCCACCGATATTCCTTTTTCCGTTGTGAATAAAAATGTTGTTTTAGTTGATGATGTAATATATACCGGACGAACAGCAAGAGCTGCAATGGATGCCATTATGGAACAGGGAAGAGCTGCAACCATCCAGCTTGCCGTACTTATTGATCGGGGCCATAGAGAACTTCCCATACGGCCGGATTATGTGGGCAAGAATATACCTACATCAAAATCCGAGGTCGTCGCCGTACATTTGAAGGAATACGACGGGGACACTAATGTGCAAATTTTTGAAAAAGAACTCAAATAAATCTTATTATAAGGGGGATTTTTAACATGGAAAAAAATCAACAAGTGATCGGGTATCTTCCCGACGAGAAGCCACCAATATGGAAACTGCTGCTATATGCTTTACAACAGGTTATAGTAATGTTTCCGGCCACAGTTACGGTAGCGCTTATTACCGGTTTCCACATCTCTACGACCATCTTTGCAAGCGGTCTTGCAACCATCTGCTTTATATTTGTAACAGGAAAAAAGATACCTTTGTACTATGGCTCCAGTTTCTCATATATTGCCGCCATAGCCGGACTTATGGGATCCGAAGCTCTTCTTGGAGCTTCATTGAATGAGAAAATTGCAGTTGCGCAGTTTGGTATCGTAATGTCCGGTTTTGTGTCGATAGCTGCCGGATTTATTGTTAAACAATTTGGCAGAGACTCAATCGAAAAAATACTTCCTGCTTCAATTACAGGATCGATTGCAATGGTCATAGGATTAACTCTTGCCGGTAATGCCATATCCGATGCTTCATCGGTCAGCGGCGCAATATATGCTCCGGAAGCCCAGGCAGCTCTTGCGGGCAATCTGGCCTGGACGGTTTCATTGATAACTTTGCTGTCAACAATAATATTCTCAGTTTATCTAAAGGGATTTTTGGGACAACTCCCCCTTCTGTTAGGACCTATTCTTGGATGCATAACAGCATATATAATCCAACTTACGACCGGTATCAATTTGTTTAAGGTATTGCCTGAAACTGCAAACAGCGGCATTTTCGCTCTGCCTGTATTCACGCTTCCAAAGCCTAGTCTTGCGGCAGTTTTAGCTATTATGCCAATTGCGATAGCAACTATCCCTGAATCGACTGCCCATGTTTTCCAGCTTGATATTTATGTAAATGATTTGGCAAGGAAAAAGAACTCCTCCAAAACTTATGATATTGGAGACAGATTAGGTCAAAACCTTATTGGTGACGGTATAGGAGATATCGTAGCAGGCTTTATCGGAGGAC
>ENA-UPSA01002239-UPSA01002239.1-bioreactor-metagenome-genome-assembly--contig:-NODE-2239-length-13937-cov-169.231163_pt1 | contig 13937 bp, 9 predicted proteins | sample MGYA00238183_ERZ773288 | MGnify/ENA primary metagenome ERZ773288 (study PRJEB29028, sample SAMN07631243) | bioreactor metagenome | isolation source: Switchgrass digestor | place: USA: Dartmouth... | reverse complement strand
TATTTTTATGGAGCGAACTTTATTATCATGGAGTGGAGTTTATTTTAGTTATATAAAAGGAACAAAGTCTATGTCCCGTATCACTCCACCGTCACGCTTTTGGCCAGGTTCCTGGGCTTATCCACATCGTTGCCCTTCATGACAGACACATAGTAGGCGAAAAGCTGGAGGGGCGTTACTGCCACGATGGGCGCCAGGAGCGGATCGATATTGGGGATGGTGATGACCGCATCGGCCACCTTTTCCACTTCCTCTGTATGCTTCTCTTCGGCAATGGCCAGCACCACGGCTCCCCGGGCCTTCACCTCCCGGATATTGCTTACCATCTTTTCAAAGAGTGCGTCCTGGGTAAGGGGACAGATCACCAGAGTACCGTTCTCAATCAGGGCGATGGTTCCGTGCTTCAGCTCTCCTCCCGCATAGGCCTCCGAATGGATGTAGGAGATCTCCTTCAGCTTGAGGGAGCCTTCCATGGACAGGGCATAATCCAGATTGCGGCCAATAAAGAAGATGCTTTTGGCATTGTAATGCCCTGCGGCAAAGCGCTGGATGGCTTCCCTGTCCTGCAATACCGTCTCCATCTGTCCGGGAATCTGCATCAGTTGGTCCAGATAATGCTTTATGGTTTCGTCACTTACCGTTCCCTTGATTTGGGCAAACTTCAGGGCCAGGAGATAAAGCACCGCAAGCTGCGTATTATAGGCCTTTGTGGATGCCACGGCGATTTCAGGCCCCGCCCAGGTATAAAGAACATCATCCGATTCCCTGGCGATGGAGCTTCCCACCACATTGACGATGGAAACGGTGTGGGAACCCTTCTTTCTGGCTTCCCTGAGGGCCATCAGCGTGTCCAGCGTCTCACCCGACTGGCTGATGACAATGGTGATTTGGTTCTTGTTCACCATGGGATCGCGGTATCTGAACTCGGATGCCACGTCCACTTCCACAGGAATCCGGGCCAGTTTCTCAATGGCGTACTTGCCCACCATTCCGGCATGGTAAGCCGTTCCGCAGGCAACGATATTGATCTTCTCGCAGGTTTTGACCATTTCATCGGTCAGCTTGAAATTCTCAAACTGGATTTGGCCATCCCTGATACGTGGGCTGATGGTGGCCTTCAGCACAGCCGGTTCTTCACAGATTTCTTTCATCATGAAGTGCTCGTAACCGCCTTTTTCAGCGGAGGCCACGTCCCAGTCCACATGGAAAGGCTCACGCTCAATGATTTCGCCCAGAAGGTTGTAGATTTCAACCTTTCCTGCCGATATGCGCACCACTTCCCTGTCTTCCAGGATCTTCACATCGCGCGTGTATTCCAGTATGGCCGGGATATCCGAAGCGATGTAGTTCTCGCCCTCTCCCAGGCCCACGATCAGCGGGCTGTCCTTCCTGGCCGCCACAAATTCGTCCGGGCAGTCGGTGCAGATGACACCCAGGGCATAAGCACCCTCAATATCATTCAATGTGTTCATGACGGCCTTGACCAGATCGCCCTTGTAGTTGTAGTCGATGAGGTTGGCCACCACTTCGGTATCGGTATCCGACTGGAAGTGATAGCCCTTGGAGATCAGAAACTCCTTGAGCTTCATGAAGTTCTCGATGATACCGTTATGGACCACAGCAATCTTGCCGCTGGAACTGATATGGGGATGGGAATTGACATCGTTGGGCTCCCCGTGAGTCGCCCACCGGGTATGGCCGATGCCCATATGCCCGCTCAGATCGGTGGTGCCCAGCTTGCTCTCAAGGGTTGTCAGTCTTCCCTTGGTTTTGACCATTTTAATAACGCCATCGTGGAGTATGGCAACTCCTGCCGAATCGTAACCCCGGTACTCCAGTTTTTTAAGCCCGTTCATCAGGATAGGGGTTGCCTCACGGCTTCCGATATAACCAACAATTCCGCACATGGAAATGCTCCTTTCATTATTTCTGATAGATTTTGGGACAGGTTCAAGAAAACAGGCAGTCAAACAACACACAGAAAGCATCAACAAACAAGCCTGCTTTCACGGTCTGCAAGCAATACCTTAATTATTCCTGCATATACCAGTCAACGAAATACAGGACCCAAAGAAAGGGTTCTCAAACCTGTGAGTCCCTATTCAGAAATGCATGAAAGGCCAATCCGACACACTCTGTCCCTGCCGTCGCCGGCAGGTTTTGTAGTGCCTTAACGATGATGGCGCACCGGAAGGTTTCCGCCGAAACTTTCGATAACCTCCTTCTCCTCGTCAACAAGGGGGCCAGGTTTCTGCCTTCCCTTGTTCTGGCGCTTGTTACTCTGTCTTTTAACAACTACCCTCCTTCCCGACAGATCACTTTCAGCATTCCTTTACTTCCATTGTATGATCAACTGTCTGTCCTTTGCAAGTCTTGATCCAAGGCATCCCTGAATTCCGCCTCACCGGGGCAATAACCGATCCACATATACCCTCTGTGGACGCCTTTTACATAGCAAATCTCCGTATGTATTGATAATTTCGATGCATGCTATAAAATATAAACAGTTACATTTATTATTAAATTTATCTCATTATTGCTTCAATGTCTATGCTCTTTCTTTTTTCAACAAAGCCCACTGAGATTTCGCAAAAAAATGATGCAGCTGAGCAGTAAATCAGGATGGTTAAGTAAATTTTTTCAGAAGGATAGTAGCTATGTTCTGCCTGAAAACTGCAATTCGAAACTCTTGGCGGCGAAAGGTCAAGAGCGCGCTGATGGTGTTGGTAAGCGCGGTGGCAGCCGTATTTGTTCTGATTTATCTTAACAGCATCAAATTCAACCAGGAACAGCTCCTGATGTTTTCCCGTGAGCTTCCGGTAACAGCCCGCATTATGAATGGCAACGGCTCAATGGAAAACGGCCTGTACATACCAAAGGATCTGATTGACAAAATTGAAGGCACGGGATTCGTTAAGGATCCGCTTTATACAACCCAGATGGCCGCGGTGTTGCCAACCGACGATCCGAGCGATAGAGAGGATATAGCAATGATCCGGTGCGCAAACCGGGAACAGGCCATACCCGATTATGAGGACAGGACGATCATCCTTGAAGAAGGAGCCGATATGGATTCCCTGCGGGGCAATGATCCCGTCTGCCTTGCAGGAGAGAACTTTTTGGCCCGAAATAGCCTCTCCATTGGCGATACGATCGATATCAGGCTATATTATCGTCAATTCGACGAATTCGGGGCTTCGTACAAATATGAATGGCTGGCGGATTGCAGCCTCAGGATAATCGGAAGCATTTCCGCATCTGGGAGTGATATTGTAAGAATAGACATCTTATGCCCTCTTGGTTGGGCTGAGGAGAAGCACATCCAGGCAGGCAAAGATTTTAATCTGGATTCTGCATCCTTTACGGTAAGCGATTCCCTAAGGCTCAACGAGTTTAAAGCTGAGATGAGGGAATACCTGCAAGGCGTAAGCCCTGATGGCAGGCCGACCCCCAAAGGAGATTCCCTTTCTGTAGACGATCAAATCTTCATTTTGTCAGCCAGCCGTGTGAAAGATACCCTGAAAATATTGAATACTTTTGCCCCGGTAATGTTCGTCATTATCGCGCTGGTGGGATATACGGCAGCATACCTTCTTATTCAGGACAGGCGGCTTGACATCGCAATCATGAGATCCCTGGGAACCGGCCCTGCTGCCTGTATTGTCACGATGATAATTGAATACGCCATTCTTGGCCTTACGGGGTGCCTTATCGGAAACGCGTGCGCAGCCCCATGGACCGGGTTAAATGCAAACACGATCTTGTACTCCATGCTGTTTTTTGCCAGCCTGATGATGGGTATTTCCACGGCCGCCCTAAGGGTAAGCCGGCTCAATACCATGACCGGGCTCATCAAGAATGAAACGTGAGGTAATATTATGGAAGCCGTTCTTTCAGCCAACAACGTCAGCTATTCCTATGTGAGCAGGTATCAGAAGGTCGATGCCCTGAAGAACGTGACCTGTTCGTTCGAAAAGGGAAAATTCTATGCCATCATGGGGCGCTCGGGAAGCGGAAAGAGCACTTTCCTTTCCCTGCTGGCCGGCCTGGATACGCCGACATCGGGTGAAATCCTGTTCGAGGGAAAATCACTGGCCGAAATCGACCGGAACCGGTACAGGAAATATGATGCATCGGTTATCTATCAATCCTTTAACCTGTTCCCGCTTCTTACCGCGCTGGAAAACGTCATGTACCCCATGGAACTCCAGGGAGCAAAAAGGCGTGATGCCCGTATTAAAGCAGCAGAATTGCTGGCCGAGGTTGGGCTGGATGAATCAAAGCACAACAAGTTCCCGCAGATGCTAAGCGGCGGAGAGCAGCAGCGCGTAGCCATCGCGCGCGCATTGGCCGCCGGAGGAAAGATCCTGCTGGCCGATGAACCCACCGGAAACCTGGATACAACCAACGAAAGAATTATAGTAAACCTGCTTAAGACCCTTGCTCATGAACACGGCTACACGGTGGTGGTCGTCACCCACAGTCATGATGTAGCTGCACAGGCCGACAGGATCTATGATATGAACGACGGTGTCCTCGAATGTGAGCGCCCATAAAAGGGGGAAACTGACGTGGTTGTTTCAAACAGTATCAGACAACTGATACGTACGCCTGTAAAAACGTTCTTCTTCGTTTTGCTGCTCTCACTGGCCGTTGCGTTTTTCCTTCTGGGCTTCAACCTGTGGTTCATTGCCAGGAATAATACCAGCCTTATTGAAAAAAATTTCACAACCATAGGCACGGTAGAGCAAAAACCCATATCGGTGGTAATGGAACCTGAAACGGAGAGAAAAGACACTTTGCATGGATACATTAGTTACGGCTGGGACATCCACATAGAATACGGTGAAGCAATTCCGGCATCGGTACTGGATTTCGAGGGTGCAGGCTATATCATGAAGCCCGAACAAAGGCCAGTATATATCGCAAGCCATCCCGATTATGTCGTCAGTAATGACCCCAGTGACGAGAACATGTTTGATATCATATACCAGGTTATCGAATTTGAACCTTTGGAAGACGGTATAACCGCAAATCCCATACCCGTAAGAGTCAAGAGAGTCCTGTACGGCAAGCTGGATGATGATGATAACGTAATCATCCTGGATCATTCTATATACGATACCCCCTGGAAGTTATATAAAGGAAAAACCTACATCGCTTGCCTGGAACCGGGACCATTAATCGAAGATTATGATGATTTCAGCTATATTCCTTACATTGTCACCCAATCGTCCCAGTATACTAAAGACGGCGAGCGTATTCCGGATGCCCTTCCCGTTTCCGGACCATGGGATGAGGTGACAGACAATTTTTACGAAACCCCCAGGGGCAAACGGTGGATGGCCGTAATAGATGGATTCGACAGGATAAAACACGCCATACCGGTTGTCCCGGTTGACGCCACAAAACTCCTTGTGGCTTTCCACAGCGGCGATGCAAGGATAGTCCAGGGGCGCGACATCACTGCCGAGGAATACGCAAGTGGTGAGAAGGTCTGTCTGGTTGACAAAACTTTCGCAGCAAACAACCGCCTGCAAGTGGGGGACGAATTGCGTTTGCCCCTGTATTATGCAGATTACTCCACCTCATCGAGCAGGTTGTTTAAAAGCCCCATTCCTATTATCATGGATAACCTGGTAAACGCCAGGGGTGAAGGCTATTCTGCGTTTGAAGACAGCGTATACAGAATCGTTGGTATCTTTGAAGCCCCGAGACACAACTATATCAAGGAATACCAGATGGGATTCAATTCGGTGGTTATTCCCCAAAAATCAGTCAAAAACAGCGATGAAAACAACATCATCGGCATGGGGCCCATGAAGGGTTACACCACTTCCTTCCAGATTCCCAACGGGCATATACAGGAATACCTGTCCAAGTGGGGAGCGCTTGGCATCACCAACCTTAAAATAGTCTTTTACGACAACGGATACTCGAGAATAAAAGAAGGCTTGGAAGCCATGAAGAAAACGGCGGTCATTTTGCTTGCCGTGGGAATAGTTGCAACACTGCTTGTTGTCACGCTATTCTGCCATCTTTTTATCGGTAAGCAAAAAAAGCGGACCGCCATTGAACGGTCCCTGGGCATGAGCAAGAGGCTCTGCGCGGTATCGCTGCTGGCAGGCCTCATGCTTGTGGTCATCATCGCATATATCTTCGGAAGTTTTTCAGGTGATGCACTGACCGATTATTTAATCAGGCAAAGACCCCTGGACAGCCACGAATCCTTCGACATATCGTTCAGCAACTGGAGACCTACGGCTGACACAAATGTGAAGATGTCTGTCTCGATGGAAGGCATCTGGCGGGGTGCCCTGATTTCCGCCTCGGTTATTCCCGTAACCATGCTATATGCCCTGGTCAGTATTGCCATGAATCTGAGGCATGAACCGTTGCAGTTGCTCGGTGAAAAAAATGAGTAGGCGAATTGTCCCTCCCATAACAAGTTAACCCGAATTATAAGTATTAGAATTATAGGTTCTTCTTCATTGTAACAGCAGGTAACCTCTTCCCTGCCCAATTTAACTCTATATCTTTAAATTTTATGAATCCGTTTTTAATCCAAAAATCAAGTACAGAATGATCATAATTAGTAACTACATCTATTCTAATACACTTGCTTTTTAGTGATTTTACATATTCTTCAAAACCCTGAAAGATTAGTTTTCCAAAGCCTTTACCCCTAAAATCATTGTGTATCATCAATAGTGATAAATAGGATTCTTCACCTACCTTAAAATCTATTACCCCGATTATTTTCCCAGAGCTTTTCTCAACTATTTTTCCGTAATTAATTCCAATTTCTTCCACTAATTCAATTTCTTCTGTTATCCATTGTTTTGTTATTCTTTCCTTATCCATATGGGCTACCAAAAAATGCTCATTAGAGTTATAGATCTCAATGACTTCATTTAGGTCGTTATTATTAACTAAATCAACATAGAACTTTTGGGTTTCAAAAATCATTCAAATCCCCCATTAATCAAGTAGCGTACAATATAATACTTGTATGACTCCTTACCAGCCTAAAATTTAACCAATGAATCTTCCTCCCGCAGACGATTTAAAAGCCCTCTGGCTGCAATTAAGTACAGCAATAATATCCAATTTGAAAAATCAAAAATACACCAATCATTACAAACTCAAAAGCAGTATAAATCGGGTTGTGGCTGATTGCATCATCGACAAGGGGCAATGTGCTGAAACAGCTATGATCGCCTTGTCCAGGCGCTTGTAGCTCTGTTTTGAGACTTCTAACCTTCTTCCCGACAGAATCCATTCAGCATTTCTTTATGCCATTGTATGATGAACCGACTGTCCACGGCAAGGCGTTATCCTAGCCGTTTCTCAATGATCCTGACCAGTTCCTCCGCCTTTTGAGTGATGTAGTCCTGGTCCTTACCCTCGATCATGACCCTGACCAGCGGCTCGGTACCCGACGGGCGTATCAGCACCCTGCCCTCGCCCTTAAAGGCCTCTTCCAACCGGCTGCAATGCTCCGCTATGACGGGATCGTCCCGGTAGCTATATTTCTTGGCATTGCTTACCCTGGCGTTTCTCAGAACCTGCGGATAATCCTTCATGATGGCGTTCAGTTCCGACAGGCTCTTGCCCGATTCCTTGAGCACGGAAAGCAGCATGAGGGCTGTTAACAGGCCATCCCCCGTGGTGTTATACCTGGTCATGATCACATGTCCGGACTGCTCACCGCCAAGTACGAAGCCTCCTTCCAGCATCTTCTCCAGGACATAGCGGTCACCCACAGGCGCCTTGACAATGTTCAGCCCGTTGTTCCTGGCCATCTCGTCAAAACCCATGTTGCTCATGACGGTGGCTACGATGGTATCATGGGCCAGCATCCCTTTTTTCTTCATGTCCAGACCGATGATGGCCATCATGTGGTCGCCATCCACCAGCCGACCCGTTTCATCCACGGCCAGAACCCTGTCCGCATCACCGTCAAAGGCCAGACCAAGATGGCACTTGTTCTCGACGGTAAATTTCTTCAGCATGTCCAGGTGGGTGGAACCGCAATTCCTGTTAATATTCATGCCGTCAGGCTTGTTATTGATCACAAGCGTTTCAGCGCCCAGCCTGCTGATGGCCATGGGGGAAGTGATGCTTGCGGCGCCGTTTGCACAGTCCAGGGCAATTCTCAAACCTGACAAGTCGGTTTTGATAGCCTGGACGGCATAGTTGACATAATCTTCAACGGCCGTTTTCAGGATATGTACCGACCCTACCTGATCGCCGACAGGATTGGGGATCTCCTCGGCCTGATCCAGGATGATGCGTTCGATCCTTTCCTCGGTCTCATCCGGCAGCTTGTAGCCTTCCGAGTTGAAGAACTTGATGCCGTTGAACTCGGCCGGGTTGTGGGAGGCCGAAATGACGATACCCGCGTCAAAGCCGTGTTTTTTCACCAGGCAGGCCACCGCAGGGGTAGGAATGACGCCTGCAAGATAGGCCTGGGCCCCGGCAGAGCAAATGCCCGCCACCAGGGCGCTCTCCAGCATGTCGCCGGAGCGCCGGGTGTCTTTTCCCACCAGGATTCTGGGTTTATGCGCCTTTTCGCCCGAAAGGACATAGGCGCCGGCCTTCCCCAGCTTGAAGGCCAGTTCACAGGTTAACTCCGTATTGGCAACTCCCCTGACACCATCGGTTCCAAACAGTCTTCCCATAGCATTTTCCTCCACGAATTAGTAAAAACATATTTATTATACATTTTGTGGACTTTGTCCTTCAAGCCTCTGAAGGATATATGCGCATCCCTCTTCATCGATAAAGTATAAAAGATCCATTTGCTGCCCGATTTTTATCCTGAACGTTTTCAGGGTGACCCGGCCGGCCACCCCAAAATATTTCCTATATATGTTTACCTGCAGGAAGCGGTCCTGGATTATGCTCGCTGAACAGCTTATGGCTGAGATCGTCCATAACTGCTTCTGCAACGTTTTTGCAGCTGTCCGTTATGCGTTCGATATAATGGATCAGCTCAAGGAAGTTGATGGCTGCAGCCGGTTTGCATTCTCCCTTGTTCAGCCGTTCGATATGCCTTTCCCTGAGGTTCCTTTCCCGTTCGTCGAACCGCGCTTCCAGCCTGAGCACATTTTTTGCCGCCTCAATATCGCCATCCTCCAGGGCCTTGCGCATATCTGCCGTGATCTGCTCAATATCGAGGAAAGCCTCGTTGATTTCGCTGACAGCTGATTCGGAGAAGGCAATTTTTGAGCTGATCATATTTTGGGCTATCTCGCTGATATCCTTGCAGTTATCACCCATTTTTTCGATATCATGGGCAATGCGCATCAACCCAGTCAGGCGCACGGACTGGCCCGGGGTAAGGCTGTGGGTCAGTATCCTGGACAGGAAGTCCACCACTTCCCGTCTCAGCATGTCCACGATATCTTCCAGTCTCGAGGTCTCTTCCACAGCTGTTAAATCCGAAGCAACAATGGATTGCCTGGCACTTCTGACCATGCCCTGCACAAACTTGCTCATCTGCTTGAGCTCGTTAACCGCCAGGTTCATGGCGATGGACGGCGTGCCGAACACCTTGGGATCAATATTGGCAAGGGAAGTTTCCACCATGAGTTCTTCGCCCCTGAATATCCGGCATACCACTTTCTCCAGCACGGATATCAGCGGAAGCATGATGATGGTGTTCACCACATTGAAGAAGGTATGGAAATTGGCAATAGCCACATCCATGTTGTCTGCGGCAACACTTCCCATGAATTGCCCTACGACCCAGGCAGCCTGGGGAACAAAGAAGATAAATAGAATGGAGCCAATCAAATTGAACAGCACATGGACCAGCGCCGCACGCTTGGCGTTAAGGCTAGCACCGATGGAGGCCAACACAGCAGTGATCGTCGTTCCGATATTGCTCCCCAATACAAGGGGTATGGCCGCCGTCAGGGAAATCAGGGGCAACCCCTCGGGCGTTGCGGCAAGGGCCAGCTTCTGGATAACCGCAATAACGGCGCTGCTGCTTTGCACAATGGCAGTAATGACAGTGCCGATGGTTACACCCAGGATCCGGTTATTGCTGACGCTGGCCATCAGATTCTGGATTTCAACGCTCCCGGCCAATGGTTTCATGGCGTCGCTCATGATGTTAAGGCCCACAAACAGCATGCCGAATCCGAAGAAGATTTGCCCGATGAACTTGATGCGCTGATTTTTCGAGAAGAAAAAGACGATAAAACCAATTGCAAGAATGTGAAACGCGAACTCGTTGAGTTTGATGGAAACCAGCCAGGCTGTGATGGTTGTACCGATGTTGGCACCAAAGATAACCCCGATGGCCTGGCGCAGGCTCATGAGGCCGGCGCTGACGAATCCGACCACCATGACGGTTGTGGCGCTGCTGCTCTGGATGACGGTGGTTACGATCATGCCCACCAGAATGCCGATGAGTGGATTTTTGGTCAGTATCTTCAGAATGTGGCGCATTTTCTCGCCTGCTGCCTTTTGAAGACCTTCACCCATGAAATTCATGCCGAAAATGAAGAGGGCCAGTCCGCCCAAAAGGCTTGGCAATGCGTCCAAGATGATTCTCCACATAAAGAATTCCCCCGGTTAAAACTAAGATTGATACAACGCATAAAAGTGCTGATAGTGGTATAGCTGTTGCTGCGTCTTGGATCAAAAAGCCATTAGCATTTTAGCATAAAACCCTTACCAATGCTATATAAAATGAGCCGCCATCTGCATGTAATTGTTGGCCGTATATATAACATTACCTCTAATTAGCAGTTTTATCCGATTCTTATGGAATAAAGCCAGTTCCCGCTGGGAATGGCCTTGTGCCAATCCTCGCTGGCATACCCTACATTCTTATGTAAAGCAAAAGACGTCCGGCAGTAAATGTCAGACGTCCTTTACGTGATAGAAGCTCTATGTTATTGGGACCATGAAGCCCGAAATCTAAAAGATTTCATCCATCAGCAGATCCATCAGGTCATCCACATCCATTCCGGTCAGATCATCGATGGCATTTACAAGCTTCTTGTTGCTTTTGATGTTCTTTGCCAGGTTTTTAAGGACGGTTTCGGCGATGTCCTCGAGTTCTGCCGGATCATCCATCAGGTCTTCAATATCCACGGTATTCTTTGTGTTGATTTTGCCGATTGAGGCCTTGCGGCTGATTTCTGAATCCAGGGAAAGCACGACGGTCTCACCGGAATCCTCTATTTCCATGGCAATACTGATGCCCCTGATATTGCTTGAGAGCAGCCCAAAGTCGATGGTCACGTCAAGCTCCGGTATATCGTCTGCATAATATTTGAAACTCCTGGACAGGTATCTGAAACTATCCTTCATCTCTCTGACGATGTACATATAGGCAATTTCGAAATCGTCATCATCCTGGAGGTATTCCAGCACATATTCCAGATCTTCCTCGTCAAAGAGAAGTTCAAACTCATGCTTGTCCTTCAGGATTTTTTCGATGGCGTTTTTGGCATTCTTCCTGAGGGACTTCATCAACACTTCGTCATCAGCCGCTACCTCAAAGATTTCCGCAAAGATATCCAAAAGCCTGTCGCCGTCCAGTGTCAGCATCACTTTGCCCGGGGAGCCCTTGATATCATCATCCAGGACTTCCGCAATGGCTTTCGCATACTTGCCCCTGTCATACTGGACGTCTGCTTCCCTGAGGTACTTGAGCAGTACCTGAATCTCGGATATGTACGCCCGCACTTGCTTGTCCAGCCTGTAGGTAAAAGTCTTGTCATAAAGCTTGGGCAGTGCGAAATAGACCTCTTTTTCGCCCAATCCCGCCGTGATTTCAGCCACGGTTTTCTTGTCATAGGAAAGGGTTCCGGTTACTTCCGCGAGCATCTTGTCCAGATTTACGGCAGTTTTCAGACTGGCGCCGGCCTGGTTGATAAGTTTCAGGTCATCGTCATCGCCCTTGTAGTTGACCGAAAGGGTACTTGTGACCGTAAAAGCATCCATCTTGCCGAGGCGATCCAAGCCCTTAAGCAGTCTCATGGCCGGATTGGCGGAGACGGCAATGGCTTTGATGACAATGGCCAAAAAAACAATGGCAGCAACAACAGCGATGATTCTGGCTTTGGAAAAAGACTTTCCGGCCGGTTTGGGTGATTCGGGCTCCACCGCGTTGTCAAGCGGCGCACCGCAATTGCTGCAGAATGCGTTAGTATCCTGGTTTTCATGTTGGCAACCCGCACATTTTTTCATCGAAGCACCTCCATAGATGTATGGTAATTGGGGGATCGGTCTTATAATCAATATTTTACGCCAAGTTTCCAGATGTTAAAGTCTTGACAAATTTAAATAAATGGAATATGGAAAAGGCCGGGTATACGGTCCGGCTCCCGGCTGGGAACCGATGAACCGTTCCGGCCTTCCTGTTGGGATGCGTGTGAATGGTATCGGAACTTAATCACCCATATCCATAATCACTTCATCGATGGGCGCACCGGGCGGAACCATCGGGTATACCTTGAGGTCCCGATCGATCTCGCAGTTGATCACCACAGGACGGTTCTGGGCCATGGCCTTTTTAATGGTCTCTTCCACGTCTTCCTTCCTCGTCAGGTTGTAGCCCACGGCGCCAAAGGCCTCGGCCAGCTTGACGAAGTCGGTGCACCTGTCCAGGGTGGTCTGTGAATAACGGGAATCATAGAACAGGTTCTGCCACTGACGCACCATACCCAGGGCATGGTTGTTCATGATGACCTCGATGATGGGCAGGTTGTATTCCACCGCGGTAGCCAGCTCATTCATATTCATCCTGAAGCTGCCGTCACCGGCGATATTGAATACACGCTTGCCGGGCGCACCCACCTGGGCTCCGATCGAAGCGCCAAGGCCAAAGCCCATGGTACCCAGACCACCGGAGGAAACAAAGGTCCTGGGCCTGGTGAACTTGTAATACTGGGCCGTCCAGATCTGGTGCTGGCCGACCTCGGTGGCCACAATGGCGTCGCCTCCCGTCAGTTCATAGATCTTTTCCAGGATGTACTGGGGGGTGAGCATGTCTTTGCCGTTGCTGCCGCTGAGAGGATATTTCGTCTTCATGTCCTGGATGTAGTCCATCCATTCCCTTCTTTCAACCCTCTCCAGCCGCTTGTTCAGTTCGCGCAGCACCTCGCGCACATCGCCGATGATGAACCTGCTGGTGCGAACGTTTTTGTTGACCTCAGCCTCGTCAATATCAATATGGAGAATCCGGGCATGGGGTGCAAAGCGCTCCACTTTGCTTACCACGCGATCACTGAATCGTGCGCCTATGGCGATAAGCAGATCGCACTGGGTGGCAGCCATGTTGGAAGTCTTGGTTCCATGCATGCCTATCATGCCGGTATAGTTGGGATGGGTTGCCGGGAAGCCGCCCATCCCCATCAGGCTGAGGGTCACAGGCGCATTGATCTTTTCGGCAAATTCCAGAAGCTCCTGGGCCGCGTCGGAGGCTATCACGCCGCCGCCTGCATAGATCAGGGGCTTGGAACTGCTCCTGATCAGGTCGATGGCATGAGCCAGCGCCTTTTCGGATATGTATTCCGTCCTCCTGGGAATCTCCCGCTTCGGAGCAGGCGTATACTCCGCCTTTTGGGCGGTGATATCCTTGGGTATGTCGATCAGCACGGGCCCCGGCCTTCCCTCCTGGGCGATGTAGAAGGCGCGCCTGACGATATCGGCCAGGTCGTTGACATCCTTGACAATGAAATTATGCTTGGTGATGGGCATGGTAATGCCCGTGATATCCACTTCCTGGAAGCTATCCTTGCCAAGGAGGTTCAGGGGCACATTGCCTGTGATGGCCACCACCGGCACCGAGTCCATGTAGGCGGTGGCGATTCCGGTCACCATGTTGGTTGCCCCGGGCCCGGATGTGGCCAGGCATACGCCCACCTTCCCCGTCACGCGGGCATAGCCGTCGGCCGCATGGGCCGCGCCCT
>ENA-UPSA01002218-UPSA01002218.1-bioreactor-metagenome-genome-assembly--contig:-NODE-2218-length-14156-cov-8.003830_pt1 | contig 14156 bp, 7 predicted proteins | sample MGYA00238183_ERZ773288 | MGnify/ENA primary metagenome ERZ773288 (study PRJEB29028, sample SAMN07631243) | bioreactor metagenome | isolation source: Switchgrass digestor | place: USA: Dartmouth... | reverse complement strand
TCGTGGGCCTATTTATTTCTTTATTTGTGTTTCATTTAATTTTACAACTCGCCGATGTAAAAGCAGGATATAAATTGCAATTTTAATTGCCTTACAAAATCTTACTGAACCCCGTTTTAAGCGACCATATGGTAATTAGCCAGTGCTTATCTGCAGTGTTTTTATTGCCTTGCTATTCGAGTTTCTGCGCATAGGGCTGGATCATCTTTTGATCATTCCGACTTAAGTCACTTAGTACAGACTTAATCCTTCAGAACACACCCTGTGCTTTTCATAATCCATCCGGTAATATGTTTATCGGTGTCTACTGGATATTTCAGCCCGAACTTATCGGCTGTTTCAACCGCAATCCTGCGAAACAAGCTAATCGAAGCCAGAAGTCCTCTCAGGCTGTCTTTCTTACCATATCCCGAAAAAATGCTTTTAAGTTCCCTTAATATATCTTCATTGGCCCATTCATGAAGAAACCGCCCTGAATGCCATACATCATAATCATCACTGTGCAATGCCTTTGCATGCCATTCTAACATTTGAAGCAGTAACTGTCTTAGTTCGTTCTCCCTTGTTTTAGCTGTCCACAACTCACCCCGAACAATCTGTTTGGCTATGTAAACGGCAGCAAAGAAGAACATATTGACAACCTGGTTAAAAGCTCCCTCGTCAACAGGCATCGATGACGCAGGTGCAAAGCTCACCGGCACAATAAAGCTGCTTACATTATCCTTGTCCACCAACACCCTGACTCCCCTGTAAAAATTGTCCGGGGTTCTCCTGTCCTTAACTAGGGAGTAAAGATCCTGGCATGGCAGAAAAACAATATCAACCTGGTATCCGCCTTCAAACAATGTAAGCCTCTCAGGCTCTCCTCCCGAAGTCTGATAAGCAAATGTAACCCAGATATTACCCAAGTCTTTTAACCAATCAGTATTGTTCAAATAATAATTACTGTTACGGGCATATAAAATGATATCCAGATCGGACCATTCATCCGCAGGATGATCGACACGGGATCTTGACCCCACGACAAAAGCAGCCCTTATATCATCTGTTTTTTTAGCCCACAACGTAAAATCTTTTTCAAAAGATTCATAAAATTCTTCTGTCTTATTCATTGTTAACACCCCCATTACTTCTCAGGTGCTGTTTATTTGCTTCATTCCTTTACTGAACGCGAATATGTTGGCATTATTAGCTTGTTTTGGTATATTTTAGCACGGCGTCGAATTTGCGTCAATAAGCGATTTGCGTCAGTATATAAAAGTCTTGTCATTTTATTACACAGGTAAACTGACTTTCATAAACAAAGTCTGTTTTTAATCATTTTTCTATCCCGACCGGCCGATTTTTTAAAAAATGCAGGAATACCCCGTTCCTTCAGTGGAAGGATATGTACAGATAACGGAAATGCTCTGCAGCATTTTACCATGTAACTGAAAAACAAAAAAGCCGCATGCACTGTATAGACATGCTGCTTTCGTTCATCCCATAACTTGGGGATTTTGCTTTGCCATACTCTCCAATATTTATTGGTTTAGTACTTAAAGCATTATCAGAGGTTCCAACTAGAGAAACTTCTTTTTGCCGTGTTTGGGCAATTGATTTTACGACTTACCGCTGTATAAGCAGGAAAAAACCAAAACAGGGCGTTTCCTGCGGTGACTACCGCATCAATGAAACACCCTGTTATAAGTTCGTGCTATGCTAATTTGTGTTTACACTTAAAGCTGCTCAAAAGCAACTATTTTACAGCGATAACAACGCCGGAACCGACGGTACGTCCGCCTTCACGGATAGCGAAGCGGAGTCCCTCTTCGATAGCGATCGGTGTGATCAGTTCAACGTCCATCTCAACGTTGTCGCCGGGCATGCACATCTCAACGCCCTCAGGCAGCTGGATGACGCCGGTAACGTCAGTTGTACGGAAATAGAACTGGGGACGATAGTTGGAGAAGAACGGAGTATGGCGGCCGCCTTCTTCCTTGGTCAGTACGTAGACCTGTCCGCGGAACTTTGTGAGGGGCTTGATGGAGCCGGGTTTAGCAAGAACCTGGCCGCGCTCGATTTCGTCTTTTGCAATACCGCGGAGCAGTGCGCCGATGTTGTCGCCAGCCTCGGCGTAGTCGAGGATCTTGCGGAACATCTCGATACCGGTTACAACGGTCTTGCGAGGAGCGTCCATAAGTCCGATGATTTCAACTTCGTCCGAAAGCTTCAGGGTGCCGCGCTCAACTCTACCGGTTGCAACGGTTCCGCGTCCGGTGATGGAGAATACGTCCTCAACCGGCATAAGGAACGGCAGGTCAGCTTTACGCTCAGGAGTGGGAACGTAGCTGTCTACAGCATCCATGAGCTCGAGGATTGGCTTGTACTCGGGAGCGTTCGGATCGGTGGAAGTGCTCTCGAGAGCCTGCAGAGCGGATCCCTTTATGATCGGAATCTCGTCGCCGGGGAAGTCATACTCGGAGAGAAGGTCGCGGACTTCCATCTCGACGAGCTCGAGGAGCTCTTCGTCGTCGACCTGGTCAACCTTGTTCATGAAAACGACTATATAGGGAACACCGACCTGACGGGCAAGCAGGATGTGTTCGCGGGTCTGGGGCATCGGGCCGTCTGCTGCGGAAACGACGAGGATGGCTCCGTCCATCTGGGCGGCACCGGTGATCATGTTCTTAACATAGTCTGCGTGGCCCGGGCAGTCAACGTGAGCATAGTGACGCTTCTCGGTCTGATACTCAACGTGTGAGGTGTTGATTGTGATTCCGCGTGCTTTTTCTTCGGGAGCCTTGTCGATCTGGTCATACGCCATGAACGCAGCTTGTCCCTTAAAACCAAGGACCTTGGTTATTGCCGCTGTCAGGGTGGTCTTACCATGGTCAACGTGGCCGATGGTTCCGATATTTATGTGGGGCTTAGTTCTTTCAAACTTTTGCTTTGCCATGATTGGTAAACCTCCTTATACCAATAAACATTCATTCATAGTCATTCGGGCATGAAATTATTGTACAGGAAACATGAGGAATTTGCAATAGGTAATTGCTTAAAATGAGCCATAATGCAAGGTTTTGCCTAATAATCGGTAACTAAACCCCGCGGCTTGTTACGATTTTATCCTGAATACTCTTGGGAAGTTCTACATAGTGACTCGGCTCCATGGAGTACTGGCCCCTTCCCTGTGTCCTTGAACGAAGGTCGGTCGCATATCCGAACATTTCGCTCAACGGCACGAACGCTTCTATCATCTGCGCCCCTGGAAGTGCTGTCATGCCGTTGATCTGGCCGCGCCTTGAATTGAGGTCGCCTATTACGTCTCCCATGTAGGCTTCGGGTACAGTTACAACGACACGCATGATGGGCTCGAGCAGTACAGGATCTGCTTTCCTGCAGGCCTCTTTGAAAGCCATAGAAGCGGCGATCCTGAACGCCATTTCGGATGAGTCGACTTCGTGGTACGATCCGTCATACAGTGTGACCTTAACGTCTACGACATTATATCCGGCCAGTACACCCGCCTGCATCGCACCCTGTATACCCTGGTCGATCGCAGGGATGAATTCCTTCGGTATGACTCCGCCGACGATCTTGTTGATGAACTCATAACCTTTTCCGGACTCGTTGGGCTCAACGATCAGTTTTACATGACCGTACTGGCCTTTACCGCCGGACTGCCTGACGTACTTGTGATCCACTTCGGCTTTCTTCCTGATCGTCTCCTTATATGCGACCTGGGGCTTGCCGACGTTTGCTTCCACCTTGAACTCCCTGAGGAGCCTGTCAACGATTATCTCAAGGTGCAGCTCTCCCATTCCGGCTATGATGGTCTGGCCCGTTTCCTCATCGGTATAGGCCCTGAAAGTCGGGTCCTCCTCGGCCAGTTTGGCAAGGGCCAGAGACATCTTCTCCTGTCCTGCCTTGGTCTTGGGCTCGATCGCGACCCGTATGACGGGTTCCGGGAACTCCATGGATTCCAGTATGATCGGGTGCTTTTCATCGCAAAGCGTGTCACCCGTGGTTGTATTTTTCAGTCCCACAACTGCGGCGATTTCTCCGGCGTACACCGCATCGACGTCTTCCCGGTGGTTTGCGTGCATCTTCAGCAGGCGGCCCATCCGCTCCCTTTTGTCTTTCGTTGAGTTATATACGCTTGCCCCGGTGTTTATAGATCCGGAGTAGACGCGTATAAAACAGAGTCTTCCGACAAACGGGTCGGTCGCCACCTTGAATGCCAGCGCGGCAAACGGCGCATCTTCGGAAGATGGCCGGCTGTCCTCTTCCCCTGTGTCCGGGTTCGTGCCGCGTACATCGGGTATGTCCGTCGGGGCAGGCAAATACTCAACAATTGCGTCCAGAAGGTTTTGGATGCCTTTGTTGCGGTATGCCGTACCGCAGAGGACCGCTACAAATTTGTTCTCAATGGTTGCCTTGCGTATCGCCCTCTTGATTTCGGATGCCGTGATCTCTTCACCCATCAGATACTTGTCGGTGAGCTCTTCGTCAAGTTCCGACACGGCTTCGATCAGCTTCTCACGCCACTCTTCGGCTTCGGCCTTCATGTCTTCGGGGATCTCTTCCTCTCGGATGTCCTTGCCGAGATCATCGTAGGTAATATAGGCCTTCAACTCGATGAGGTCAATTACGCCCCTGAACTCGTCCTCTTTCCCTATTGGGATCTGAACGGGAACGGCATTTGCATGCAGCCTCTCGTGCATCATCTTCACTACATTGTAGAAGTCAGCGCCCAAAATGTCCATCTTGTTGACAAAGGCCAACCTCGGGACACCGTAGTGATCGGCCTGACGCCAAACCGTCTCCGATTGCGGCTCTACACCGCCTTTTGCGCAGAAGACAGCCACCGCTCCGTCAAGAACACGCAGAGATCTTTCAACTTCAACGGTGAAGTCCACATGTCCGGGCGTATCGATTATATTGATCCTGTGACCTTTCCAAAAACAGGTGGTAGCGGCAGAAGTTATGGTTATCCCGCGCTCCTGCTCCTGCTCCATCCAGTCCATCGTAGCGGTACCTTCATGTGTTTCTCCCAACTTGTAATTCTTTCCCGTATAGAAAAGAATCCTTTCAGTCGTAGTTGTTTTTCCCGCATCTATATGGGCCATTATTCCTATGTTTCTGGTAAGATTCAATGGGTATTCCCTGGGCATCCGATTTCTCCTTTCAGGGGTGCCAAGCTGACGGCAACCGCGCGCTGCCGGATCTGATGCCATGTAAATTTCAAATCCCGATCGCGCAGGGCAACATTTTTCTTATCATGTTGCCAATATAAATTTCTATGAAGCCGGTAAAATAATTACCAGCGGTAGTGGGCAAAGGCTTTGTTAGCTTCTGCCATACGGTGAGTGTCTTCGCGCTTCTTGACGGAGTTTCCGACGTTGTTGGTCGCATCGATTATTTCGTTGGCCAGGCGCTCTTTCATGGTCCTTTCGCTTCTCTGACGCGCATATTGTGTCAGCCAGCGAAGACCCAAAGTCTGGCGGCGATCAGCCCTTACCTCGATAGGCACCTGATATGTGGCGCCACCGACACGACGGGCCTTAACTTCCAGAACGGGCATTACGTTTTCAAGAGCCTGCTGAAAGACTTCAAGGGGATCCTTGCCTGTCTTTTCCCTTATCATATCAAATGCGCCGTAAACGACCTTCTGTGCAACTCCCTTTTTGCCATCATACATTACGCTGTTTATAAGCTTCGTTACGAGCTTGGAATTGTACAGCGGATCAGGAAGTACATCCCTCTTTGGAACAAATCCTCTTCTGGGCACTTACCTTCCCTCCTTCATTATAAAATGATTTCAACGGTACTCGAAAGTAACATCAACTTCCGCTAAGCTTGCCCCGAGGATTATATACAACAATACATCTATATATAAACTCTCAGGGCAAAACCATGATGGTTTTGCGTCAGGAGATTGTTTCTACTTTCCTGCTTTCGGACGCTTTGCGCCATACTTGCTGCGTCCCTGCCTGCGGTTTGCAACTCCCTGCGTATCCAGTGTGCCACGGATAATGTGGTAACGGGTACCGGGCAGATCCTTGACACGTCCGCCCCTGATCATTACCACGGAGTGTTCCTGCAGGTTATGCCCTTCGCCGGGAATGTACGCAGTGACCTCAATGCCGTTCGAGAGCCTGACACGGGCAACTTTTCTAAGCGCCGAGTTTGGCTTCCTGGGCGTCATGGTCCTGACCGAAGTGCAAACGCCTCGTTTCTGAGGGGAGGCAAGATCCGTCTGCTGGTTGCGAATGGTGTTGAAACCCTTCTGCAGCGCAGGCGCGGATGACTTATAGGTCACCTTTGACCTTCCCTTGCGTACGAGCTGGTTGAATGTCGGCATCATTTTCCTCCTTTCTTCTGGTCTCCAAATTATCAGCAAGCTCTGATTATAACATTCGCTGTTGCCAAAGTCAACAAAGAACTTCCTCAGAGGTGCTATCAATTATAGGTGTCGGCCATAGGAAGCCCCAGCTCAACGATCCCTGAGCGGTCTTCTTCGTTCTGCAGGCTGTCCTCTTCGCCGTCTTCGTTCTGTACCGGATCCCGATCCGGCTCATCATCATTGCCCTGCCCGGATGCGGAACCCCTGACTTCCATCGTAAAGTCGCGATATATCTCCATACCCGATCCTGCGGGGATAAGTTTGCCTATGATGACATTCTCCTTGAGTCCAACGAGATTGTCCACTTTTCCCTTGATGGCGGCTTCGGTCAATACCCTGGTCGTCTCCTGGAATGACGCCGCGGACAGGAAGGAGTCGGTCGAAAGCGAAGCCTTTGTTATACCCATCAAAACCGGTGTGGCAACCGCAAGCCTGAGTTCGGTCTCGCCTTCATCGATGCGTTGTTGGATCCTTTTGTTCTCTTCCTCGAAATCAAGTACGTCAACGAATGATCCGATAAGGAAGTTCGTATCGCCCGGATCCTCCACCTTGACTTTGCGCATCATCTGCCGTACGATGACCTCGATATGGCGGTCGTTTATATCAACGCCCTGTTGGCGGTAAACACGCTGGACTTCGCGAATAAGATAATTTTGCACGGACGAGGCACCCTTTATTCGCAGAATGTCGTGGGGATTGAGAGCTCCTTCGGTCAGCTCCTCGCCCTCTTCAACAAACTGTCCCTCACGGACCTTCATAGTTGAGCCGAACGGGATCGTGATGCTTACTGATTCACCGGTATCCGGGTTCGTGATGGAAAGGCTCCGATGGCCCGCACGCTTTGGCTCCTCCCTGCGAACGATGCCGCTGATTTCGGCCATTACCGCCAGCTTCTTGGGCTTGCGTGCTTCAAAGAGCTCTTCGACACGCGGCAGACCTTGCGTGATGTCGTCTCCTGCAACACCGCCCGTGTGGAAGGTACGCATCGTAAGCTGCGTTCCCGGCTCTCCTATCGACTGTGCGGCAATGATTCCGACCGCCTCTCCTACGTTGACCGGCGAATTCGTTGCCAGGTTGGAACCGTAGCACTTTGCGCAAACGCCGTGCCTTGAGCGGCAGGCCAGGACCGAGCGGATTCTGACCTCTCTGATGTTGGCGGATATTATCTTTCTGATGTCCTCTTCGTCCAAAAGCTTTTCGGCCGGGACAATGAGGTTGCCTTCCTTGTCATATATCGGCTCCAGTGTATAGCGGCCGCGCAACCTGTCCTCAAACTTCTCAATGACCAGGTTTCCGTCCGTTATCTCACGGACCCAAATGCCTTCCTTCGTTCCGCAGTCGACTTCGCGAATGATGACGTCCTGTGCGACGTCGACGAGTCGGCGGGTAAGGTAACCTGAGTCTGCGGTACGCAGGGCTGTGTCTGCGAGTCCCTTTCTTGCGCCGCGGGAAGATATGAAGTATTCCAGGACGGACAGGCCCTCGCGGAAGTTGGATCGGATGGGGATCTCGATCGTCTTTCCTGATGTGTCGGCCATGAGTCCGCGCATACCGGCAAGCTGACGGATCTGGTTCATGGAACCGCGGGCTCCGGAGTTAGCCATCATATACAACGGGTTGAACTGGTCAAGGCTGTCCTGCAGCGCCTTCGTGACATCCTTCGTGGTTTTGTCCCACTCCTCAATGACAAGGCGGCGCCTCTCTTCGTTCGTTATGAAGCCCATCTTGTAGTTCTGCTCGATTTCGCTGATCCTCTTTTCGGTTTCGGAAATGAGGATCTTCTTCTGTTCGGGAACGGCCATGTCCGTAATGGAGACGGTTATGGCACCGATCGTCGAATAGTGGAATCCCAGTGATTTGATATGGTCAAGCAGGACCGCGGTCTTTGCAAAGCCGTGCTTTTCGATGCAGCGTTCGATGATCTTGCCCAGCTCATGCCTTCTGCAGACGAACCCTATCTCAAGGTCGAACATGGTCTCGGGATTTGTCCTGTCGACAAAGCCCAGGTCCTGCGGGATCGGCTCGTTGAATATGATGCGTCCTACGGTCGCATTGATTATTTTGCTCTTCTTGACCCCGTCGATCTCCTTTGTGACACGGACCTTTATCGGCGAGTGGATGCCTACGTCCCCGTTCTGATAAGCAATGAGAGCTTCTTCGGGGCTCATGAACGCTTTCCCTGTGCCATGCTCCTCACGTTCCACGGTAAGATAATATGCACCGAGGACCATGTCCTGTGTAGGAACGGTAACGGGACGCCCGTCCTGCGGACGAAGCAGGTTGTTTGCCGAAAGCATCAGGAAGCGTGCTTCCGCCTGGGCCTCGGCAGACAACGGAACGTGGACCGCCATCTGGTCGCCGTCAAAGTCGGCGTTGTAAGCGGTACATACAAGCGGATGGAGTTTAAGTGCCCTTCCCTCTACAAGTACCGGTTCAAAGGCCTGGATACCGAGCCTGTGGAGTGTGGGGGCGCGGTTCAAAAGCACGGGGTGTTCCTTAATGATCTCGTCCAACGCGTCCCAAACTTCGTTGCGGGTACGCTCCACCATTTTCTTTGCGCTCTTGATGTTGTTGGCAAGTCCGTCCTCGACAAGCTTCTTCATCACGAACGGCTTGAACAGCTCAATGGCCATCTCCTTGGGGAGACCGCACTGATATATCTTGAGTTCCGGACCGACCACTATAACGCTTCGGCCGGAATAGTCAACGCGCTTACCAAGCAGGTTCTGACGGAAGCGCCCCTGCTTTCCTTTCAGCATGTCTGAAAGAGATTTGAGCGGCCTGTTGTTGGGTCCTGTAACCGATCTCCCGCGGCGTCCGTTGTCGATCAGTGAGTCGACCGCCTCCTGGAGCATGCGCTTTTCGTTACGGACGATTATATCGGGTGCGCCAAGCTGCAGGAGCCTTTTCAGACGGTTGTTCCTGTTTATCACACGACGGTAGAGGTCGTTGAGGTCCGATGTGGCAAACCTGCCGCCGTCCAGCTGGACCATCGGGCGCAGTTCGGGAGGAATGACGGGGATCGCTTCAAGGATCATCCACTCCGGGCGGTTCCCTGAAAGGCGGAACGACTCTGCAACCTCAAGGCGCTTGATGATGCGCATTTTCTTCTGTCCGGTGGCTTCCCTGAGCTCCGCGCGCAGTTCCGCGGAAAGCTTCTCGACGTCTATTTCCTGCAGCAGCTCCTTAATGGCTTCAGCGCCCATTCCCGCTCTGAAGTCATCCTCGTACTTCTCACGCATGTCGCGATACTCTTTGTCTGAAAGGATCTGCTTTTTCATCAGCGGTGTATCGCCCGGATCGATAACGATATAGCTGGCGAAGTAAAGCACCTTTTCCAGAAGCCGAGGCGACATGTCAAGTATGAGCCCGAGCCTTGAAGGGATACCCTTAAAGTACCAAATATGGCTCACGGGGGCGGCGAGATCGATATGCCCCATTCTTTCACGGCGGACTTTGGATTTGGTCACCTCTACGCCACACCGGTCACAAATCTTGCCTTTATATCTGATCTTCTTATATTTTCCGCAATGGCACTCCCAGTCCTTGGTCGGCCCAAAGATCCTTTCGCAGAACAGACCGTCCCTTTCAGGTTTGAGTGTGCGGTAATTTATCGTTTCGGGCTTTTTTACCTCTCCGCGGGACCACTTGTGGATCATCTCCGGCGAGGCCAGGCCTATTCTAATGGCTTCAAATTCCGTGTAGCTCATAGACGGCTCCTTTCATCAAAGGTCATAAAAATCGTCCATATCGTCGTCAACAACGTCCATGTCATCGATATAATCTTCAGGTTCTTCTTCGGGGCCGAATTCGTCATAGTCGTCACCCGACGCATACTCTACATATCCGTCTTCGTCCTCGATACCGTAGCCTGAAGCCATCAGTTCATCTTCGCTGGTATAGGCGTCCTCATTTTCGACCTTGGCGAAGCTGTCGTCATCGTCGTCGTCCTTGAGGTCGATTTCCTTCATGTTCTTATCTAGCACACGCACGTCCAGTCCCAATGACTGCAGTTCCTTTATGAGGACCCTGAATGATTCCGGCACTCCGGGTCTGGGAACGTTGTGCCCCTTGACGATCGCCTCGTAGGTTTTGACGCGGCCTACGATGTCGTCCGACTTGACGGTGAGGATCTCCTGCAGGGTATACGCCGCACCGTAAGCCTCCAATGCCCAGACTTCCATTTCTCCGAAGCGCTGTCCGCCGAACTGTGCTTTTCCGCCCAGAGGCTGCTGCGTAACAAGGGAGTATGGTCCGGTCGAACGGGCATGGATCTTGTCGTCGACCAGGTGATGAAGTTTCAGGAAGTACATATATCCCACGGAGACCGGGTTGTCGAACATCTCGCCGGTACGACCGTCATACAGGATGCTCTTTCCGTCTCTCCTGAGGCCGGCAAACTCCAGCGTATCCTCAATGTCCTGTTCGTTTGCCCCGTCGAATACCGGTGTCGCGATCTTCCATCCCAAAGCATTTGCCGCGTATCCGAGGTGGACTTCCAGGACCTGTCCTATATTCATTCGGGAAGGAACGCCCAGCGGATTGAGTACGATATCGAGCGGTGTGCCGTCCGGCATGAACGGCATGTCTTCAAGCGGAAGGATCATCGAAACGACGCCCTTGTTTCCGTGGCGTCCGGCCATCTTGTCACCGACGGATATCTTGCGCTTTTGAGCTATATAGCAGCGCACCACCATGTTGACGCCGGGATTGAGCTCGTCTCCGTTTTCGCGGGTAAAGACCTTGACGTCAACGATTATACCGCTCTCACCGTGAGGCACTCTAAGTGAAGTATCTCTTACTTCGCGGGCTTTTTCACCGAATATCGCGCGCAGCAGGCGCTCCTCAGCCGTAAGCTCGGTCTCTCCCTTCGGAGTCACCTTTCCGACCAGGATATCACCCGGATGGACCTCTGCGCCTATGCGTATTATCCCGCGCTCATCGAGGTTCTTCAGTGCGTCCTCACCGACATTGGGGATGTCGCGTGTTATCTCTTCGGGCCCGAGTTTGGTGTCGCGGGCCTCGGTTTCATATTCAACTATGTGTATCGATGTGAATACGTCGTCATGGACAAGGCGCTCGCTTATCAGAATGGCGTCCTCATAGTTATAACCTTCCCAGGTCATGAAACCGACAAGGACGTTCTTTCCGAGAGAAATTTCGCCTTCATGGGTGGACGGGCCGTCTACCAGTACGTCACCTTTGCTGCATCTCTGTCCGGCATCCACGATAGGCCGCTGGTTGATGCAGGTGCCCTGGTTGGAACGCATGAATTTTGTAAGTTTGTATGTCTTGACTTGTCCCGAGTCATAGCGGACGACAAGCTCGTCGGCGGATACCCGCTCGATAACGCCGTCATCCTCGGCAAGTATGCAAACGCCGGAGTCTATTGCGGCTTTATATTCGATTCCGGTAGCTACGATAGGCTGCTCCGTTTTGAGCAGCGGCACGGCCTGCTTCTGCATGTTCGATCCCATGAGAGCACGGTTTGCGTCGTCGTTCTCAAGGAACGGGATCATCGCGGTAGCGACGGAAACCATCATCTTGGGGGAAACATCTATATAGTCGACGCGTTCAGGCTCGACCTCGATAAATTCGTCTTTATAGCGGCAGGATACTCTTTCGTTGACGAAGTATCCCTCTTCATTGATGGGCTCGCTTGCCTGTGCGATTATATAATCGTCTTCAACATCGGCCGTCATATATACGACTTCATCAGTCACTTTGTGTGTCACGGGATCGACCTTTTGATAAGGCGCCTCAATGAACCCGTACTCATTGATACGGGCATAAGTGGACAGATAGGATATCAGACCGATGTTCGGTCCTTCGGGAGTCTCTATCGGGCACATGCGGCCGTAGTGGCTGTAGTGAACGTCGCGCACTTCGAAGTTTGCACGGTCACGGCTCAGACCGCCGGGTCCGAGGGCGGACATACGGCGTTTATGAGTCAGCTCAGCCAGAGGATTGCTCTGGTCCATGAACTGCGACAGCGGCGACGAACCGAAGAATTCCTTGATGGCCGCGGTAACAGGCCTGATGTTGATCAGGGATTGAGGGGTAACTATATCAAGGTCCTGAATAGTCATCCTCTCTCTGATAACGCGCTCCATCCTCGAAAAACCGATCCTGAACTGGTTCTGGAGCAGCTCCCCTACACAGCGCAGACGGCGGTTGCCTAGGTGGTCGATGTCGTCGACCGATCCGACGTGATGTGCAAGGTTGAACAGATAGTTGATCGAAGCCAGTATATCGTCCTCTATGATATGTTTGGGAATGAGCCTGTCGATGTTGTCGCGTATCGCATCTTTCAGCTCTGCCCCGCTGTATTGCTCCATCAGCTCGTTCAGTACGGAGTAGCGTACCTTTTCCTTGATCCCCATTTCCTTCGGATCAAAGTCAACATAGCAGCCGAGGTCGACCATGTTGTTGGAGAGCACCTTGACGACAGCCCCGTGTTCAGTCCTGATCCATGCGTAAGATACTCCGCGGTTTTCGATCCGTACGGCTTCGTCGCGGGTAAGTACATCGCCTTCTTCGGCCAGGATCTCTCCCGTAAGCGGGTCTACTACGGGGTATGCCAGGGGCCTGCCGGCGATCCTGGGTGCCAGCGCCAGCTTCTTGTTGAATTTATAGCGTCCTACATTGGACAGGTCATACCTGCGCGGATCGAAAAACAGGTTGTTGATGAGCGCTTTTGCCGAATCCACCGTGGGAGGCTCGCCGGGCCGGAGCCTGCGATACATCTCAAAGAGGGCCTCCTCCTCGGTCTTTGCGGTGTCCTTGTCAAGAGTGGCAAGCAGGAACTTGTCTTCGCCGAAAGTTTCCTTCATCTCGGCATCGGTCTTGGGGCCGATCGCGCGGATGAGAGAAGTGACAGGGAGCTTTCTGTTTTTGTCTATCCTCACATATACGACGTTGTTGAGGTCCGTTTCGAACTCAAGCCAGGCTCCCCTGTACGGAATGATCGTTCCCGCGAAAAGGTCTATGTCCGACTTTTCTTCCTGCCGGTTGAAATAAACGCCCGGGGAGCGCACGATCTGGGATATTATGACACGTTCGGCACCGTTGATGATAAAGGTACCGCTCTGGGTCATAATGGGGAAATCCCCCATGAATATCTCCTGTTCCTTGATCTCTTCGGTTTCCTTGTTGCGCAGGCGCACACGTACCTTAAGGGGCGCGGCATATGTGGCGTCGCGTTCCTTGCACTCTTCTACCGTATACTTTGGTGTTTTCTCCAATACGTAGTCGATAAATCTCAGTTCAAGGTTCCCGGTATAGTCGGTAATGGCGCCAACATCACGGAACACCTCCCTCAGGCCGACGTCAAGAAACCACTGGTAAGATTTCTTTTGCACCTCGATCAGGTCGGGCATATCAATGACGTCACCAAGCCTCTGATAGCTCTTCCTGATTGTCCTTCCATATCGGACGTCGGTGACATGGGGAAGCTTTACATCCGGCATACAATCACTCCATTCCAAACTCTTCTGTAGTCTTCCGGCTGCATCGATCTCCTGAAGCACGCAGTATACATTATATAATTAAGAGACATCGTGCGGTTCAAAGGAAAGTGATCGCACCATTTTTTGAAACACCCGAACGCGTTGTTATGTTTTTGCATTTTCCTCTTGTATCACTCAACAGTAAGTGCTACAATTACATAGTGGAGAGGTATCGCGTTTGGAAACAATGGTGCAATATAGAATTGTAACACGCTATGTTGACTTTGTCAACATTTTTTGTTTTTCTTCTTTAATTTGTC
>ENA-UPSA01002217-UPSA01002217.1-bioreactor-metagenome-genome-assembly--contig:-NODE-2217-length-14162-cov-19.135606_pt1 | contig 14162 bp, 14 predicted proteins | sample MGYA00238183_ERZ773288 | MGnify/ENA primary metagenome ERZ773288 (study PRJEB29028, sample SAMN07631243) | bioreactor metagenome | isolation source: Switchgrass digestor | place: USA: Dartmouth... | reverse complement strand
AATGGTGGTGGGTGGCTCAGGCTCCGGTAAAACCCGTTTTTATGCAAAACCAAACATCATGCAGGCTAATACTTCTTTTGTAGTTCTTGATCCAAAGGGTGAAATTCTGCGGGACACCGGCAACCTTCTAAAAGCCAATGGGTACGAGATTAAGGTGCTGGATTTAATCAATACGCATTTGACCCATTGCTATAACCCCTTTGCCTACCTAAAAGACGATAAGGATGTATTAAAGCTTGTAACCAACTTAATTCGAAACACTACTCCCAAAGGCTCCAATACCAACGATCCCTTTTGGGAGCGTTCCGAAACTGCATTATTGGAAGCATTGATTCTTTATTTGCTCTATGAGGCTCCACCGGAGGAAAAAAACTTTCCTATGGTCATGGAGATGATTGCTGCAGCTGAGGTGCGTGAGGATGATGAAACCTATCAAAGTCCTCTTGACGAACTGTTTGAAAGGCTGGAAATGAGAGAGCCGGAGCATTTAGCAGTAAAACAATACAATATCTTCAAGCTGGCTGCTGGGAAAACAGCTAAATCTATTTTAATTAGTTTGGGTGTCAGACTGGAGAAATTTAACCTTGCTTCCATCGCTGGGATTACTACAACAGACGAATTGGAACTGTCCTCTATCGGAGAGCGGAAAACAGCACTCTTTGCGGTAATCCCTGATAATGACAGCAGCTTTAATTTTATCGTCGGAATGCTCTATACTCAGTTATTCCAGCAGTTATACTACCTTGCAGACCACGTGTACAATGGGCGCCTTCCCTTCCATGTGCATTTTGTTATGGACGAATTCTCTAATGTTGCCTTGCCTGATGAATTTGACAAGCTTCTTTCCACTATGAGGTCAAGGGAAATATCTGTATCCATCATTCTGCAAAACCTGGCACAGCTAAAAGCTCTATTCAAAGATACTTGGGAATCCATTGTGGGAAACTGCGACGAATTTTTGTATCTTGGCGGTAACGAGCAATCCACTCACAAGTATGTGTCGGAACTTCTAGGAAAGGAAACCATTGACACCAATACCTATGGACAGAGTAAAGGCAGAAACGGTAGCTACTCTACCAATTATCAGCAATCCGGTCGAGAGCTTTTAACCCCCGACGAGGTAAGGATGCTTGACAATCGTTATGCCCTGCTCTTTATCCGAGGGGAACAAGCGATTATGGATGACAAGTATGATATTCTAAAACATCCTAACTTAAAGCTGACCGTTGATGGAGGCAGTGAACCTTTTAGGCATGGTGGCACAGAAAACGCTATTGACTGGAAAACTGTTACCCTAAATGAAAACAGTGATTACGAGCTTCTCTCTGAAGAAGAACTGGAAACCTTGATGCAATCTTAAAAAAAATATGGAGGTATGTTTTTATATGAAAACTTCAATGAAAACCAAAAAGTCAATTGTTATTTATTGTGTATTGGTGCTGATGATAACTCTCTTTGCCGTACCTGTCTACGCTGCAAATGATCCCCTAACCGTTGTCAACAATTTATCGGATTTTATATTTGGACTGATCCGTGCTATCGGATTGATCCTGCTGGGCTTTGGCATTGTGCAGATCGGGCTTTCTCTGAAATCCCACGACCCTTCCCAGAGAGCTAACGGATTTCTAACCCTTGCAGGCGGTGTAATTATTACCTTTGCCAAAGAAATCCTATCTCTCATTACAGGCTGATGAAGCACTTCAGATTTAAGGGGAACAGGCTGCTAACAGTCTGTTCCCCGATACTTTTCAAGGAGGTGAATCTATTGTGTCCAGTGGAAATTGGGTAATCGATAATTTAAATAACGCGCTTCAAACATGGAATGATAAGATGTCTGAAATCTGGCTGCTCGTAACTCAATCTCCCACTGAATTTAAAGGTGGCGGTATCTGGAATGTTATTGTGAATATCCACGGAGCACTGCAGGCTACCGGCCTTGCCTTACTGGTACTGTTTTTTGTTATTGGTGTGGTTAAGACATGCGGCAGCTTTGCGGAGGTTAAAACACATTATAGAATACATAAAAAGTACCTAAGAATAGGTGGGCAATCCTCGAATAAAGACGGTGAAACAGAGAGCAGGATCACCTGCATAACGGATGGCCTGCTCTCGCTCTGTAAAGGAAAGCAAAAATATTTTTACATAAGTATCGACTTTCGCCTTGTGTTGTTTTATTGTGTTACAAAAGGATGGCGATTTTATAAATGAGCAAGGAAGAAATTATTGAAATGGTCATTCGTGAACTCACGGAAAAAGCTTTGGATGACCGTCGTGAAAGTCTGTCAGATGAGGAACAGCAGTTTTATACAGCGGTTGGCAAACTCAGTGAACGGGCACGGGATATTGTTGCTAAATTGCCAAAGGACGAACAGCAGACTCTTGATGATTACTTTGTAAAAACCAATCTCATTGCGGACAAGGAGTGTGCGTTTCTCTATGTGCAGGGCGCAAAAGACTGTGTGGAACTGCTGAAAAAACTCGGTGCACTGTAGCAAACCAACATATCATATCGGACAGAAGCTCTTGCCTATGGCAGGGGCTTTCGTATTGGCGTATAAGCGGTCACAGATTCCTCCAGAAACTGTAAATGCGCTATTGACAATTGTGTTCTACTACAGTAAAATGAAGTTGCAGGTATTTTACTGCAGTAGGATAAGCAGCGCAAAGGAGAGCAATAATGGAAATCAAACTGTTTGATTCAGAACTTAAGGTTATGGATGTCCTGTGGAAAGAGGGTGATACCACCGCCAAGCAGATCGCAGAAACTCTAAAAGAGCAGGTTGGATGGAGCAAGACAACCACATACACGCTTATCAAGAGGTGTGTTGACAAGGGGGCCATTGAACGAATTGAGCCGAACTTTGTATGCCATCCGCTTGTGACCATTGAACAAGCGCGGGAATTGGAAACCACGGAGCTTATCAACAAGATGTATGACGATGCTGCCGACCAGCTTGTGGCTTCTATTTTAGGACGGAGAAATTTATCCCCGGAAGAAATCAAAAGGCTGAAAGAAATCGTCAGCAAATTAGAGTGAGGGAGATAGTTATGGAGATATTGAAAATGAGCCTTTCGACTTCTGTTTTCATTCTGGCAATTGTAATCATCCGAGCTCTTGCGCTACACCGCCTTCCGAAGAGGACATTTCTTGCGCTTTGGGCTGTAGCGCTGTGCCGTCTGCTCATTCCTTTTTCTGTTCCGTCACGCTTCAGCATTTATACTCTTGCTAACATGCTGGAAACCCATTTTTCAGCAGTGAATGCGACTGTTACAGGTATGGCCCCCATCAATATAGGAACGACGGCAGGCACAGCAAACACCTCGTTGGCAGAAGCGGCCTCCGTAAGCATATCGCCCTTCATGGTTGTATGGCTCATCGGCCTGTCAGCCTGCGCCTTATTTTTCCTTATCATGCATCTTTGGTGGCGCAGGGAGTATAAAACCGCCCTGCCTGTTGACAACAAATTTGTAAGGGTCTGGCAGCAGGATCATCCGACAAGGCGAAAAGTTGAAATCCGGCAGTCGGACAGGATAGCCACCCCGCTGACTTATGGGATATTCCGGCCTGTGATACTCCTTCCCAAAGCAACGGACTGGACGCAAGAAACACGTTTGCGGTACATTCTCACTCATGAGTTTGTGCATATTCGGCGCTTTGACACATTAATGAAGCTGCTACTCGTTGCTGCCGTGTGTGTACACTGGTTCAATCCTTTGGTATGGGTAATGTATGTGCTGGCAAACCGGGACATTGAACTTTCCTGTGATGAAGCCGTTGTGAGGACGTTTGGAGAAACTATGAAGTCCGCATATGCCCTGACTCTTATTGGGCTAGAGGAAAAGAAAAGCCGTATAACCCCGCTTGTGAACAATTTCAGCAAAAATGCTATTGAAGAAAGGATTGTGTCGATTATGAAAATGAAAAAAGTATCCTTGCCAGTGATAGTAGTTTCCGTAGTGCTTGTTGCCGGCGTTACCATTGGATTTGCAACCTCCAATGCGTCTGCTGTAGATATACAAAGCCCGACCGATATAACCGGGAATTATGGCAAAACTATTGAACAATCTGCAAATAACGATCTCACAAAAGCTTTTGATTTTGATGCCTCTAATTTTGTATTCATACCTAGCACTTATTTTACATTCGAAAATATGACAAAAACAACACTCCATTTTACATCCAATCAGATTCAATGCTTTGCCTATATATTTGGAGATCATTTTATTGCTACTAAAGTAGGCGATACGCTGCCTTCAGGTATATATGTTAACGACGATGGTACGGAAGCATACGTATTTGACAAGAAAGCAGATGGAAGCCTTATAATGACAAAATACAAGGTAGACAACAATAGCTATAAAATCGTTGCAAAAAAAGCTCTCGAAAATGTAGATTCCGATAGCACTCCCGAAAACATTCCATTCAATGATGAAGAAACGACTATCAGTACTGTTGCAAGTTTTGCTGTAAGTTCTTCTGATGCCGTAGCCGAAACAACCGCTGGGATTAGTTTACTGTCGATGAAGTAACTTGGTAGCTTGCACCAAACGGGGTAAACTGACGAACTGCAACGACTGATTAAATAATGGGCAAACCTATTAGCTGTATAAAGAAGGAAGCCTATAGGAGTCCTTTATATGCTATCCTGTGCAAGAGCTGTTAATATATCTAAATGAATAGTTGTGTTAGGGGCAAACTTGCCGAAAGGCAAGGGCGCAAAGCTAAAGGGTCTAAGGTGCGAATGCATGATGACAGCCTGGCCGCCAAGTTGAATTGCGTATTAAACCTGCCCTTTCGTGGCAGGTCTTTTCATAAATAAGCCCAAAAAAGAGAGGCGACATCCGCCAAACAAAAAAACGTGAGTTTGGCGGGGCTTTTCCCATGCACGAACGTCCTTACCTATCCCTCTAAACTTACGGGTTTGGAGGGATTTTTGTATGCGTATTCGGCATGCCAGCAAAGAAAAATCAGCCGCTGCTGGGCAGCGGCCTGGCGTGATGAAGCGGACATCTGTGCTTATTCTGTTGCGGTTACTGAACTGTGTTTAAAAAGCACGGTTTTATCCGGGGATAAGTGCGGCTTCTTTTATTATTATGTACATTAAGAGTAGAAGATAACTATTTTCAATGTTCAGTTTCAAAAAGTTAAGTGATGTTAATGAGTGATATAAACAAAATGGGAAAAAGACATCTAAAGCGATCCAAGGAGGTGTAGTAAAACGACATTCTATAGTAAAACAATAATGTACTCGGAATCCTTTGTAAAACAGATGGATTCCATATAGAAAGGAGCTGATGGAATATGAGTTCAGGTAACTGGGTAATAGACAACCTCAATAACGCCCTTCAAACATGGAACAATAAGCTGGCTGAAATCTGGCAGCTTGTAACACAATCCCCCACAGAATTTAAAGGCGGCGGCATCTGGAATGTTATTGTAGATATCCACGGAGCACTGCAGGCTATCGGCCTTGCCTTACTGGTACTGTTTTTCGTCATCGGTGTAGTCAAGACCTGTGGCAGTTTTGCAGAGGTTAAAACACATTATAGAACATGCACAAATAAGCACTTGTTAGCATTTAAGCCAACAGGTGCTTGTTTGCGTAAGATAGCTATCTTTTTTCGGCTGGTTGTGATATTACCTACCGAAAAAGCAAGTAATCACTAAATTATTATTAGGTTTATCGAAAGATAAACAATGAAAGGAGCGGGAGAATTTATGCAGGAAACGGAGGTGAAACTAATTATGATGAGTGAAGTACCTGCCGAAAAAGTAAGCTGGTTGTGGTATCCATATATCCCTTTCGGCAAAATAACCATTGTTCAGGGAGATCCGGGAGATGGCAAGACAACATTTATACTTGCAGTAACTGCCCTGCTGACAACCGGTCGGCCAATGCCTGAAAGCGATATACCTACAGAACCGATTACCGTTATCTATCAAACTGCGGAGGACGGTCTTTCCGATACAATTAAGCCAAGACTTGTAGAAGCTGGTGCAGATTGTACAAAGGTAGCAGTTATTGACGAAAGTTACCAGCCCCTTTCTTTGTCGGACGGAAGATTGGAAAAAGCCATAAAGCAGATAAACGCCAAACTTTTGATACTTGATCCTTTGCAGGCATATCTCGGAGAAAATATTGACATGCACCGGGCAAATGAAGTGCGTCCGACATTTAAACAGCTTGCAGGAATAGCTGAGCGCACAGGCTGTGCCATTGTAATAATCGGACATATGAACAAAATGAATGGTACAAAAGGCTTGTATAGAGGTTTAGGCTCGATTGATATTGCAGCTGCTGCAAGGAGTGTGCTTCTTGTCGGTAGATGCAGGGATTCCCCTTCTATTCGAGTAATGGCACACCTAAAAAGTAGTCTTGCACCTGAAGGAAAGTCTATCGGCTTTGAACTGGACGAACTTACAGGATTTCGATGGGTAGGGTATTATGATATTACCGCTGATGAGTTGCTAAGCTGCAACCACAAGATTGAGGAAGGGCAGACAAAGCAGGCGCAGGCTGAAATGATGCTATATGAGATATTACGCAATGGTGCTGTCCCCTGCTCCGACATTTATGCTGGAATGGCAAAGCAGAATATCAGCAGGCGGACAGCCGAAAACGCGAAAAAATCAATAGGTGCCAAGTCCTACAAACAAGGCTCTTGCTGGTACTGGATACTGCCACAAGGCAACAAGGCAACAACGCAGTGAATGAGAAACATTGCGGAGTTGGATTCTATATTCCCATAGAAAAAGCATATATTACTTTGCTTAAATACCTAAAGCTATATAGTTTCTATAGTTAACCGACTTGCTGAATGAGCAGGTCTTTTTTTATTTCAAAAAACAAGGTATAAACTAAAACATTGTAAACAGTAACAAATTGGTATAAAAGCCATATCACTTGATGTTGTGATAATTGATTTCACCTAGCGAGTTAGGACTTTTGGCATTATTTAATAGGAATATGGTACCATATTTCCAAAAATGTGTAACTTTTTAATCAGTTATTGTGTCTAATATTATAGAGAGATAAATTTTAAGTCTCTCCACATATATTGAAAAAAGGAGATGGACAAGCTATGGTACATATAAGATCGCCTGATAAACCTATAAGGTTTTCATAAGACTTAAAAGGCTCTCACATATCCCCGTTATCTTGCCCCTTCAAAAGCCTATGATTAAAAGGATACTAAAAGAGCCTTACATCAAGGAATGTATCTCAAAAACCATAAGAAGTCAATATGAGATTGGAGGTTTTTTCTATGAGGAATATATTATCAAAACTATTAGTGTTTATCTGTGTTATAGTGCTTGCAACCGGCTCCACATTATCTGTGTCTGCTAGTGAAAGTAAAGCACTGGATTCAAAACAGCTGCCTACACCTGCGGTAAACTTTGACAAGGATGCTGTTGCAGAGTTCAAATTGGAATTAACCCAAGTAAGTAACAATGCTCCACTTTCAAAAGGTGTAGACATTGAGGAAATAAAAAAAGGGCTTCAAAGTACGTCAAGCTCGAAGGATGGAACGGATAATGTCTCGCCTCAAACTTTGACAGACCCGTATGAGCCAAACGATGATTCCGGCACTGCTGCAACTATTTCATATAATCAATATACGTATGCAAATATTGGAACCGCAATCGACCAGGACTGGTACAAAATAAATCTGACCGTCAGTTCCGATCCCGATGAGATAGTGGCCTTTTTACTCAAAGATATTCCTGCTGGCTGTGATTATGACCTGTATATATTCGACCCAAATTTCAATTATGCGGCATCACAAAATCCTGGTAACGCAGATGAAAGGATTTATATAGACGTACAAACTTCTGGAACATGGTATGTTGTTGTAGTACCTTACAGTGGGTATAACGACAATGCGAACTATAAGCTTTTTGTCGGAGACGCATGGCAGAACGGGACAACAGGGTGGATGCCAACTAATTTGACTTTTAATTTTACATCCAGTAATGTAGGTACAATTTTGCCATATCAGATATTTGACTTAAGTTATGACGCTAGTATTCCAGATTCAGCCGTAGTACGGTATATACAAATTGACAGCACAGGTACTGGAAACTGGGGAAACCAAGTTAAATATTTATACTCTGCTCAGACAGATACGTGGTATGAAACTTTTGTAGGATTGGATTATGTTCTAGATATTCCTGAAGATACTTTGTATGTAAAGCAACAGTGGCCTATTACAACAAAAATTCAATATCTTTATACTCCAATAGCTACTTGGACTCCCAATATTTACTTTGCATATAAATACATCATTGAATAAATGAGTGTAAAGATTTTCCTTAACATTCCGATATACATAGTGTACGTACCTATTCTTAATAAAGTCTGGATAAATCGGAATGAAGCTTTAAAACTACATCTAATGTAGGACGGGGACATGCCGTGAAAAGCTTTGGGTATGTCCCTTTTTATGAAAATTGAAAGTAATATGGAGGTGGAAGTTTTGAGAGTAGAAGCCAATAATGCGTATGCATCAGTAATGTATCAAGGCTATGCAGCCAACAAAAGAGTGCCTAATTTTGCACCACAGGACAGTTTGTATCAAGAAAGCCTAAAAGATGAATCCAAACAGCTAAAAAATGTGTATCATGATTTTAGCCAATTTAATCCGATGAATTTTCTGGGGACAGCCTACATACGTTCTAAAATTATGGAATCTTCACAAAGTCAGGAAAACTCCATTAACTTAACTCCTGGAACTACATTGAGCCTTGGTGAGTATTCGGGGCAGGATGTTATTCTAAGTATAGGGGATAGTTCTGTAAGCATGTCCTGGGGTTCAAACCCAATAGGTAGTGCCTATGTTAAAAAATTTAATGAAACTATAAACAGAATGTTAAATGGTCAAAGAGACGAAAATGGAATACCTGACTTATCCAAGTTGACAAGAGAGCAAGTTGCTGAACTACGGGAAATAGAAAGAGGTCATGAATGGACGATTATGCAAATGGGTGGAGTAGAACAATATGAATCTATACGGCGTATAGGTGAATCTTTTGATCATCTTATACGTATAGCAAACGGCCAAATGCCAATGGCCTCGTTAAGCCCCGATATGTACGAGAAAATTAAAGCAGGTCTGGATAAGATGGGAATAGACACTTCAAAGCCCTTCTATGTTAATGGACAAAAATTTACATTCACCGAAGGCGGGGCTTTAAGATATTCAGAGTAATAGAGTATAGCATATATTATTTTTGATATCAGGGGATTAAGCGAACAAGACTTAAGAAATTTACACAAGGAATCAAAAATTTATATTGCATATAAATTAAAGAATGGTAATTTAGTAGAGAAAAGCATTTCAGTTGGAAATGACTTGAGATTCAATAATAAATCAGTTTGCAACCTTTATAAAATGTCCAATAGTGATTAAAACTGGCTTAAAACTACATATCAGTATCTATGGCCTGTTGAGAAATCAGCAGGTCTTTTTCCGTTATAAAAGCTCATAAAAAATGTGATTTTATTTGACTTATTACAGTGAGCATTTTTCACAGAAATCCATGGCGATCATAGACAGTATAACAGGCATTGCCTGCAATGCCGCCATCCCCCGTTCAAGGCAACAACGCAACAATACATTGAGTATATAAGCTTGCGGCGTTGGTTGTTGCCTTGCAAGGCTGAAAGCCTTGTAAAAGCCGTCGGCAGACCACACCACCTTGCTTGCAAGGTGTAGTGTGTTACACCGTTACAACGCAGGCAGAAAACCTGACGGTTTTTCTGCTGCTACGATGAAGAAGCGAGCCGCAGCACAGGGCGAGCTTCTTTACCGTTGCTGTTGCGTTGTGACGGTGTTCTAATAACACGAGCGCCCTTGAATACAGCCGTTCTTTTAATACAACCGTTCTTAAAACCACCATATAAGGCAACAACGCAAAGCAAGAATGCAAGCATTCTCATTCTATGTATTGTTGCGTTGTTGCCTTAATCATGATGAAAAGGAGGAAAGGAAGATGCCATATGCAATACTGAGATTTCAAAAGCGCAAAGCAGGCGGCGTCAGTGCCATTGAAAGGCACAACGAGCGAAAAAAAGAAGCTTACAAGAGTAATCCTGATATTGACCTTGCCAGAATCAAAGACAATTACCACCTTGTCAGACCGCCTACCACCTATCGTAAGGAAATAAACCGCCTAATAGAGCAGGCAGGCTGCAAGGTGCGGCGTGACAGCGTGGTTATGGTGGAAACCCTGATTACAGCAAGCCCCGACTTTATGTCGGCACTATCACCACCTGAACAAAGAGAATATTTTGAGAGAGCTTTTACCTTTATTTCAGAGAAAATCGGACAACAGAATATACTATCCGCTACGGTGCATATGGACGAGAAAACGCCACATATGCACCTTACTTTTTGCCCAATTACAAAAGATAATAAGCTCTCTGCAAAGCTTATACTCGGCAATCAAGCGCAGTTATCCAAGTGGCAGACAGATTTTCATAAGTATATGTCCGCAAGATGGACTGAACTTGAGCGGGGTGTATCTTCTATGATTACAAAAAGAAAGCATATTCCTGTATGGCTGTTTAAACAGGCTCAGAGGCTTGATAAGCAGTTTAATGAGATAAACATCGCCCTTGCCAATATAAATGCCTTTAACGCCGGGAAAAAGCGAGACAAGGCATTAAAATTATTATCAAACTGGATACCCGAAGCAAAAAAATTCACTGCACAGCTTAAAAGCGTTAATAACCATATCGAAAGTCTTGAAAAGGCTTTTTCTACTGAATCAAAGATAACTTCCGACCTGCGCTCCAAAGCCTATATAAGCGAAGAAGAAGCCAAACAAGCTAATGCGGAGATTTACCGCCTGCAAGGGCAGCTTGAACAACATAAGCGCCTGTTGGAGCGCGTCCCTCCCGAAGTATGGGAGCAACTAAAAAATAGAAGGGAAAGAGGTAGATAAAATGAGTATCGAAAGCGAAGCCGCTGAACAACTGGTTTCAGCAGAAATCCAAGGCGTTGAAAAGGTAATAGAAAAAACAGGTGAAAAGGCGCTGGAAAAAATGGATGAGGCATTAGAGAAACAGCTTAAAGAACTTGATTCAGACAAAAAACCGTCCGTCAGGCAGGTTCTGAAAGAGATGAAACGGGCACAGAAAGAACGGGCACTAACACAGCAGCAGAATATAAAGAAGCGTTCACCTATACAGAAAGTGAGGGATCCAAGATGAAGGAAACCATAAGAGCGATTCCACTTAGCGAACTGCACCCTTTTCCCGAAAATCCGTACAAAGTGCTTGATGATGAGGAATTACAGGCAATGGCAGACAGCATACGGGATTATGGGGTGATTTCGCCCCTTGTGGTACGCCTCCGGGATGAGGGTGGCTATGAAATTATTGCAGGACATCGGAGAAAAAAGGCTTGTGAAAAGGCAGGGATAGATACAGTCCCTGCCTTTGTTCGTGATATGGACAGAGATACCGCTGTCATTGCTTTAGTGGACAGCAATCTTCATCGGGAGCATATTTTACCTTCCGAAAAAGCATTTGCCTACAAAATGAAGCTTGAAGCCATTAAACATCAAGGAATAGCTTGTGGACAACTCGTCCACAAGTCCAGAGACTTGGTTGCAGAAAACAATGAAAGCGGCAGACAGGTACAGCGCTATATCCGACTTACCGAGTTAATCCCGCCTATACTTCAGATGGTAGATGACGGAAAGATAGCCTTTAGCCCTGCGGTTGAACTGTCTTACCTTGCCGAAAAAGAACAGTATAATCTCCTTGAAACGATAGAAAGCGAAGACTGTACCCCCTCCCTGTCTCAAGCTCAGAGAATGAAGAAACTGAGCCAGGACGGAAAGCTTGATACGGATGCGATTTTTGCTATTATGACGGAGGAAAAGCCTAACCAAAAGGAGCAAATCAAGCTGCCAAAGGATCGTATAAAGAAGTTTTTTCCAAAGGACTATACTGCAAAGCAGATGGAGGAAGTCATTATGAAGCTGCTTACCGATTGGCAGCGCAAGCGGGAACGCAGCAGAAATACGGAACGCTGATTTTTATTTCGGCATAATAAGCGGGCATTGGAAAGCCAGTGCCCTATTTTTTTAGAAAGGGGTTTAAGCTATATGAAAAGTAAGAGAGGAATAACACGCCCTATACTTAAGGTTACAAGGATTTATGATGAAAAACGCTCTATGCTGGAGGCCTTTGTTAATGTGCTTGTGCATGAGATAGAACGCCGGTTTTCTATTCGTACCTTTGAAAGTGTAAAAGAACCAGAATACAATGGGAATAAATTAAACGAAATGGAGGATTAAGCGATGAAGCAAAAGTTAGATAGAACGGCTCTTTATTGCCGGTTATTAAAAGATGATGATGTACAAGGAGACAGCGAAAGCATTAAAACACAGAAAACCCTGCTGACACAGTATGCGAAGGAACATGGCTTTCTTGTAGTAGATATTTACGCAGATGACGGTTATTCCGGGTTAAATTTTGACCGTCCGGGCTTTAATCAAATGATTGAGGATATTGAGAACGGTAAAATTGACGTTGTGATTACCAAAGACCTGTCCCGTCTTGGGCGTGACCATCTGAAAGTAGGTTTTTATACTGAAATGTATTTCCCTTCAAAGCGTGTCCGTTACATAGCAATAAATGATAATGTTGATACCGAAAATAATACAAGCAGTGATTTTGCTGCCTTGAAAAATGTTATGAACGAGTTTTACAGCCGTGATAATTCCCGGAAAATCCGTTCCTCTATCAAGGCACGGGCAAAAGCGGGATTATATCGCGCCTCATTCAGTCCTATCGGATACAGGAAAGCACCTGACAATCATAACCGCCTAATTATTGACGAAGAAACTGCTTGGATTGTACGCAAGATATTTGAGCTTGCTTCCCAAGGCTGGGGTGCTCACCGTATCCGGACACATTTTGAGAAGGAGCAAGTTCCCTGCCCGTCCTGGTGGCTTCACCAGCGTGGTGAAAAAAGATATACAAAACGCTTCGAAAACCCCGCGAATAAATATATCTGGTCTCATACGGTTATCAGCAACATTATAAAAAACCCTCTTTACCTGGGTCACACTGTTATGTGCAAAAGTGAATCAATTTTCAAAGTGGGACTGCAGCAGCGCACACCACAAGATAAGTGGATTGTGGTGGAAAATACTCATGAACCGCTTGTTAGTCAAGAGGTGTTTGACTTTGTTAATGAAAAGATAAAAAGCCGCAAGCGTGAAGATACCAGCGGTAATATCTCTATATTCTCTGGGTTGATAAAATGCGGTAGTTGCGGTAAAGCGCTGTCACAGCGGTTTTATACGAAAAAAAGGTATAAAACATTCATGTGTACTACCTATGCTGGATATGGTGCTGATAAATGCACCGAACACCGTGTATTTTATGACGACCTATATAACGTTGTTTTAAAGGATATCCGCAGCTGTGCAAAGCTGGCTTTCTATGATGAGGAAAAGGCTCTGAAGCTTATCCGTGAAAAAAGCGGCTTCTATTCCAATAAACGGGAGAAAGAGGCTTCTTCACAGTTAAAGGCAGCAGAAAAGCGTATGGAGGAACTAAATAGGTTGTTTGAAATGCTCTATGAAGATTCGCTTTCCGGGTGCATCACTAAAAGTAATTTTGACCGCATGATTGCCAAGTATCAGCGGGAGCAGGCAGAGGTTGAACAGAAAATATCGGAACTTTCCGGCTGGTTGAAGTCTCAGGCCTCATCACAGACCAATGCCGATGGATGGATAAAGCTGATACGAAAGTATGTCAACCTTCAGGAACTAACGGCTGAAATTCTCAATGAGCTTGTTACAAAAATTGTTGTTTATGAAAGAAGATTCGTTGACGGTATTCCTGTGCAGGACATTGAGGTGCACTATCGTTTTGTAGGCCTACTAAATGAAACGAAATATCGGACAAAAGTATTACAAAAAACATCTACTCCCAAGGCACTTATGGCTGTAAATCAATAAAGTGTTCTATAACTAACATTTACAGAGGTTAAAAAGCCGGAACATGCATTAAAGCTGTTTATACGATTTGCCCTGGCCAAAGGAGTTGTAACCTACGGATTGGAACTGATGATGGCGCTGTTCAACATTGTGCAAGGGATTATCTCTACTATCATGAACTCTTCAGGATTGGGTTCAG
>ENA-UPSA01002191-UPSA01002191.1-bioreactor-metagenome-genome-assembly--contig:-NODE-2191-length-14374-cov-91.733152_pt1 | contig 14374 bp, 20 predicted proteins | sample MGYA00238183_ERZ773288 | MGnify/ENA primary metagenome ERZ773288 (study PRJEB29028, sample SAMN07631243) | bioreactor metagenome | isolation source: Switchgrass digestor | place: USA: Dartmouth... | reverse complement strand
CAATTAAGAAATATCCTAATGTTTTGTGGACACATACAGCAGATATGATTGCTTCGCAAATAATGGGGGTGTAGTAATGGAAGAAATTAAGATTGAAGAAATTCATGAAATATTAAAAACAATATTGACACCTATACAATACGTTAAATTGTTAGAATTGATGTTAAAAGATTGTGAACTATTTACGGTTCAAGATGATGGCAAAAGTTCAAGATAGGTTCAAGATGTAAATAAGACATCTTGAACCGTATCAAACACAGTAACAGCAAGGGTTTAAGGGGTGCGGTTCAAGATGGTTCAAGATAAATTAAAAGTTCTTTATATTTTATAATCTTAAAAAAAATATCTAAAACAAATAAATATATTATAAAAAATAATAAATATATAAGCATACATCTTGAACATCTTGAACCTGAAACCTTGAACCTATTGATATATAAAGCTTTGAAAGGGTTCAAGATGTAAAAATCATCTTGAACCAATCTTGAACCATGTTGAACCAGGATAAGAAAGGGTGATTTTATGAAAGAAGATTTGAAAGTTGATATTCAAAATTTAATAGATGTTGTTCAGGAATTATTAATTGAGTTGAAAAAGAAAGGTTTTACAAAACATAATAAACAGACTGCTTTTCAGAAAACAGAACAGTTGCTTTATAATTATATGAACTTCAAGCAGGTTATAGCTGATAAACAAAAGGCAATTGAACAAATAAAGCAAGAAGGTATTCAGAAAAGAAGTAAAAGTATTGTAAATTTTACAGGAAATTATCAGCTTGATACCAGAAATGACTTTGAAAAAGCTGAAGAACAAATTGAAGCACTTGAAAATTCAATTATGATAACCAAACGATACATAGAAATAATAGATGCTGCACTGTCAAAGCTTGAAGATGATAATTATTATGACCTAATCAGATTAAGATATTTTGAAGGTAAGACCAGGGAAGAAATTGCAGAATATTTTAATGTTGATGTTGCAACTGTTAGTAGAAATAAAAATCGTTTGATTAACATATTGAAAATTCACTTGTTTTCAGATGAAGTTATATGTGAAATTTTCAGATAAAGGGGTGAAGTCATGAATAGGGCTGAAAGAAGAAGGTTTCAAAAGAAGGGTATTACAGCAAAAGACCTGAAAATGATTGAAGAAGCTTCAGCCAAGGATGCAATAAATTATGCAACTAATGCAATGATAGCATCCTTTGCTATATGCCTTCATGACAAATGGGGCTGGGGTAAAGTAAGATTAAAAAGGTTACTTGACCAGGTGAATGAAACCTTTGATTGTATTGATAAGGATTATGTGACTATTGAGGATATAAAGAAAGCCATATTTGAAGAAACGGGAATTCTCATAAAATAAATGTCACATTATATGTCACATTAGCGCACTTGTAGTGCATTATATATAGATGTTAAAATATTAGTATCGAATAATAGTAAAATTTCCCAATCCCTGAAAAAGAAGAATGTTCGGGTTTACCCCCTGCCTGGACATTCTTCTTTTTAATTTGAGAAAGGAAGGTGAACCTTCATGGCAAGAGGGAAATATCATGATTGGCTTACCAGTGAAGGTTTACTGAAGCTGGAAGCATGGGCAAGGGATGGATTGACGGATGAACAAATTGCTAAAAATATAGGAATTTCAAGGTCAACATTAGCTGAATGGAAAAAGAAATATTCGGACATATCGGACACCCTAAAAAAAGGTAAGGAAGTTGTTGATATTGAAGTTGAAAATGCCTTGCTTAAAAGAGCCTTGGGTTATAAATATGTTGAAGTAACTAAAGAAAGAGTTACTGAACTTAACCCACACACTGGTGAGCCTGAATCAAAGTTGGTAGTTACAAAAGAAGTGGTCAAAGAAGTTCAACCTGATGTTACTGCACAGATATTTTGGTTGAAAAATCGTAAACCTGATGTGTGGCGGGATAAGCGTGATTTTGAATTAAGTGGTGAACTAAATCAAAAATCACCTTATGATGAATTGACGGTTGAGGAATTAAGGGCTTTAGCAAGGAAATGTGAAGAAGATGGTTAAGCTTAATTTAGTTGAAATTAAAAAAGCATTGGCAAGAAAAAGCTTCTTTGATTATTGTAATTTGAAAGCCCCTGATTTTTATAAACCAGACCGTCAATATCTGGTCAGATTATGTAATGAACTTCAAGAATTTTATGAAAGTGATGATGAAGTTTTAATCGTCAACTTGCCCTCAAGACATGGGAAGTCAAGAACAGCGGGTAATTTTGTTGAATGGGTTCTTGGTAATAACAAACATGAAAAAATCATGACTGGTTCATACAATGAAACCCTTTCAACTATGTTTTCAAAGAATGTGAGAAATACAATTCAAGAAGTCAAAGTTGATAAAGACAAGATTGTTTATTCTGATATATTTCCAGGTATCAAAATTAAGTATGGTGATGGTGCAATGAACCTTTGGAGTTTGGAAGGTTCCTATAATAACTATCTTGCAACTTCACCAACTGGAACTGCAACAGGTTTTGGCTGCACTCTTATGATTATTGATGACCTTATTAAAAATGCCCAGGAAGCTTATAATGAAGAAGTGCTTCAAAAACATTGGGATTGGTTTACTAATACAATGCTTTCCAGGCTTGAAGAAGGCGGTAAAATCATCATCATTATGACCAGGTGGGCAACTGGTGATTTGGCTGGAAGGGCTTTAGAACATTATAAGGAACAAGGTGCAAAAGTAAGGCATATAAGCATGAAAGCTTTACAAGAAGATGGAACAATGCTTTGCCCTGAAATACTTTCAAGAAAATCTTATGAAGCAAAGTGTAAAGCTATGGGTATTGAAATTGCTTCAGCTAATTATCAACAAGAACCTGTTGATATTAAAGGTAAGCTATATAGTTCCTTTAAAACATATGAAAAGATTCCAACAGATGCTTCAGGTAATCCATTATTTACATCAATTAGAAATTATACTGATACTGCTGATACCGGTGATGATTATTTATGTTCAATTAATTATGGTGTTTATAATGGTGAAGCTTATGTTTTAGATGTTCTATATACAAAAGCACCTATGGAAGTAACTGAACCAGCAACTGCTGAAATGATTTACAGAGATGGGGTTAATGTTGCTGATATTGAAAGCAATAATGGTGGTCGTGGATTTGCAAGGTCAATTGAACGAATTTTACGGGAAAAATACCACAGTAATAAAACTCAAATTAATGCTTTCCATCAGTCAAAAAACAAACAAGCAAGAATACTTTCAAATTCAACTTGGGTTATGAATCATGTTTACTTTCCAGTGAATTGGAAAGATAGATTTCCTGAATACTATGAAGCAATGACCAAGTATCAAAAAGAAGGTAAAAATCTTCATGATGATGCACCTGATGCTACAACGGGAATTGCTGAAAAAATTAATGCAGGTCAAACATTTAGCTTTGATTAGAACCTTTGATTTAGTTCAAAGGTTTATTTTTTATTAGTTCATGAAAAGGGGTGAAAATGTGTTTAATCTTGGAAATGTGATGAAGAAAATTAACCATATAATTTCTGAAGGTGCAAAAACTATAATGACTGATACACAATTCCTTGAAAAGGAAATCAAGAAATTTAAAAGTTCACCAAAAAGAATGGCAATGATTACAGGGGAAAAATATTACCTTGGTGAACATGATATTTTATATCGGAAAAGAACTGTTATTGGTGAAAATGGTGAACTTGAGGAAGTTAATAATCTTCCCAATAATAGAATTGTGGATAATCAGTATGCAAAATTGGTTGATCAAAAAGTTAATTATTTACTTGGGCAGCCATTAACTTTTGATACTGATAATAAAAAATATCAAGATGAATTAAAGAAAATATTTAATAAACGATTCCAAAGAACATTAAAGAACTTGGGGGAAGATGTATTAAACGGTGGTATTGGTTGGTTACATCCTTATTACAATGAACAAGGTAAATTATGCTTTAAAAAATTTCCACCTTATGAAATACTTCCATTTTGGGCTGATGCTGAACATACCATTTTGGATATGGCGGTTAGGATTTATGAAGTGGAAGGTTATGAAGGTGATAGGGAAGTAATCATTGAAAAGGTTGAAGTTTATGACACCAATGGTATTCATAGATATGAATTAAAGGATGGTGTTTTAATTCCTGATGTTGAAAATCCATCTTCAAGTTATATGGTTGTAATTGATGAAGAAGGAAAAGAAACACATTGGAATTGGTCAAAGGTTCCACTGATACCATTCAAGTATAATAACAAGGAAATTCCACTTATCAACAGGGTAAAAACCTTACAGGATGGTATTAACACCATTGTTTCTGATTTTATGAACAATATGCAGGAAGATGCAAGGAATACAATCCTGGTCATTAAAAACTATGATGGAACAAACCTTGGTGAATTTAGAAGGAACCTTGCACAATATGGTGCTGTTAAAGTAAGAACTGTTGATGGTGCAGATGGTGGTATTGATACCCTTGAAGTTACTGTTAATGCTGAAAATTACAGAACTATATTGGAAATATTCAAAGATGCACTTATTGAAAATGGGCGGGGCTTTGATGCTAAAGATGACAGGATGAATGGTAATCCAAACCAAATGAATATTCAATCAATGTATTCTGATATTGATTTGGATGCTAATGGAATGGAAACTGAGTTTCAAGCAAGCTTTGAAGAACTTCTTTGGTTTGTTAATGTTCATCTTGCTAATACCGGAAAAGGTGATTTTGAAGATGAAGAAGTTACAATTATTTTCAACAGGGATATTATGATGAATGAATCTGAAATAGTTGAAAACTGTCAAAAATCAATGGGCATCTTGTCACATGAAACTATCATTGGTCAGCATCCATGGATTTCTGATGTAAGTAATGAATTAGAAAGGATTAAGGAAGAAAAGAAATCAGCCATGGATGAATATTTGAATTCCTTCAATCCTGTAAAGCAGCCATATAATGAAGATGGTGACAGTGATGAAGAATAATGCTTACTGGAAAAGAAGAATGGAAATGCTTGAAACTGCCCAGCTTGAAAAAGGTCAAAGGTTTTATGCTGACCTTGAAAGGCAATATAGGATTGCTTCAGCTAATATTGAAAAAGAAATCAATAATTGGTATCAAAGATTTGCAGAGAATAATCAAATTACTATGGCTGAAGCAAAGAAACTTCTTAAAACTGGTGAACTTGCTGAATTTAAGTGGAATGTTCAGGAATACATTAAATATGGTGAAGAAAATGCACTTAATCAACAGTGGATGAAAGAACTTGAAAATGCTTCAGCAAGGGTTCATATTTCAAGATTAGAAGCATTAAAAATTCAATTGCAACAACAGGTTGAAGTATTGTATGGGAACCAATCAGATGGACTTGATAAATTGCTTCGTGATATTTATTCTGAAGGTTATTACCATACAGCTTTTGAAATTCAAAGGGGTTTCAATATTGGTTGGGATTTACATGATTTAGACAGTAATCAACTTGATAAGATACTTTCAAGACCATGGTCATTGGATGGTAGAACTTTCAGTGATAGAATATGGGTGAATAAACAACAGCTTATTGGTTCACTTCAAACACAATTAACCCAAGCAGTTATAAGGGGTGAATCACCTGATGTTTTAATCAAGAATCTTGCCCAGCAAATGAATGTTGATAGGAATAAAGCTGGAAGGTTAATCATGACTGAATCGGCTGCTTTTGCTTCAGCAGCACAAAAGGATTGTTTCAATGATTTAGGTGTTGAAAAATATGAAATTGTAGCAACTTTGGATAATAGAACCAGTGAAATATGTCAAGACCTTGATGGTGAAGTATTTGATATGAAAGATTACCAGGTTGGTGTTACAGCACCCCCCTTTCATCCATGGTGTAGAACAACTACTGTTCCCTACTTTGAAGATAATTATGGGGAAAGAGCAGCAAGGGATGAAAAAACAGGTAAGACTTACTATGTTCCCAGCAATATGAAATATAAGGATTGGAAAAAGGCTTTTGTTGATGGTGGTTCTAAAACTGGATTGAAGGAACTTGGAGATGTTAAAGAAATAGTCAAAACTTTGAAAGAACAAATTCAAGAAATAAAATATAAAATTGAACAAAAAGGTGGTATAATAGAAGAAAGTGATATTAAAGAAGCTGGAAAATTAGTTCAAAGTGAACTTCAAACTAAAAGGGCTGATTTGAAAGCTGAAATTGAAAGACTGGAAAAGGAATATAAAGCTACTGGAATTGAAGAAATTGAAAATCAACTTTCAAAGTTACGGGCAGCAAGACGGGGGTTAATTGACTTGGATGAAGTTGGGCTTAAAGATATGGATGAGTTAAACATCAAATATCATGAGTTAATGAGGAATAAAATTGACTTGCAATCTAAAACCACAGAACTTGAAAATAAGTTAAAACTTATAAGGGAAAAATATAGGGGAACCTTGAAAGAAAATGCTGAAGAACTAAAGAAAAAATTATCTGAAATCAGAGAAGTTGGAATTAGTTCTTTTGATGTTGATGCCCATTTGAATAAAAGCAGGTCACCCATGCGAAAGGTTGTTAAAGAAGCTTATGACTATTATCCTACTGATTGGGTTGAAAAATCTATTACAAGAGGTAATTTAACACCAAAGAAAGTTAATAGGGGTTATTATTCAGACTTACATGCTGAAATTGCCATCAGCGGTTGGACTGAAGAAGGATACCTTCGGACTGCATTACATGAATTAGGTCATAGATTTGAAAGAGCTGTTCCAGGTATTCTTGAAGCTGAAAAAATATTTTATGAAAGAAGAACTGCTGGGGAAGTTTTAAGATGGCTTGGTGGAAATTATAGGTATGATGAAAAATCAAGATTTGATAAATTCTTAAATCCATATATGGGAAAAGACTATGGTGGAAGGGCTTATGAGTTAGTTTCAATGGGATTTGAATATGCTTATACTAATCCAACCAAGCTATGGGAAGATGAAGATTTTGCAACTTGGATTTATGGAATTTTAGCATTGTATTAAAGGGGGTGGTGTGATGGAAAAAATAATTGCATCAGGAAAATATCTTGGTATTGAAACAACTGTCGAATGTTTCATGGAAGATGGATTTCCAATTATTGAAGTGGATGGTGAATATGATGAGAAACTTCAAAGTGAATTTAATCAACTTCTAAAAAAAGCACCACCAATTGGTGGAACATATCATCCCCCTGAAAATAGTTTATTATCAGCTTATAGTGTTCTTGAATCGTTATTCTTTGATGAAAATGCAAAAGTTAAGATTACAGTTGAAGGGGATATTGGCAAAATTCCAATATATGATGATATAAAAGATGCAGTTTATTAAAAAAAAAAAGGCACTTGCAAAAAAAAAATGCAGGTGCTTTTTTCATGCTTATTTTTAAGGGGTGATGCTATGAAAAAGAAGTAACACTTTGAGAATTAAAAGGTCAAGATATAACGGAACTTTTATTGTCTACAACCCAACCAATTTTGAAAAACACACCCATATTCAAAAGCTTGAAATTGCTTATGTAGTTAAAAGAAATGTTGAAAGAAACCTTCTTCCAAAAACAAATAGTATTTGGCTATTGGAAAGCCATATCAGGGTTTCTGATGATGAAGATTACATTGAAATGGTGCAATCCAAGATTGATTCTTTAAGATGAATTTCGTCTTTTTGGTATTGTAGACGGTAAAGAACAAGACCACAGAACTGGACTGAACCAGGTTAAAAAATGAGTGTGAAAGGATGGTTAATTTATGAAAAAAGAAGATTTAATTAAGTTAGGACTTGATGAAAAAATGGCACAGAAGGTTGCTGATACCTTTGCTGAATATCTTAAAGGTTTTATTCCCAAGTCAAGGTTCGATGAAGTAAATGAAGCAAAGAAAAAGCTTGAACAGGATATTAAAACCAGGGATGAACAACTTGAAGCACTAAAGAAAATTGATGCTGAAGGACTGCAAGCTGAAATTGAAAAGCTTCAAAAGGAAAACAAAGCAACTAAAGAAAAATATGAAGCTGAATTGAAGCAAATAAGGCTTAATAATGCAGTTGAAAAGAAACTTATTGCTTCAGGGGCAAAGAACATCAAAGCAACCAAAGCATTACTTGACCTTGAAAATGTTGAACTTGATGAAGATGGTAATATCAAAGGACTGGACAAACAAATTAAAAAATTACAAGAAAGTGAAGATTCCAGTTTCCTTTTTGATATTCAATCTTCAAATAAGCAACAGTTCAAGGGATTTAAACCCGGTGAATCCAGTGATGGAACACCTGTTGGTAAAAATCCTTGGTCAAAAGAATATTTCAATCTTACTGAACAAGGAAGAATTTTAAGAGAAAATCCAGAACTGGCAAGGCAGCTTCAAGCTGCTGCAAATGCAAAATAAAATGATAAGGAGAGTGAATGAATAATGAGTGCAACAAAAACTATTATTTCTGATGTTATAGTTCCTGAAGTGTTTAATCCTTATGTTGTTGAGAGAACAGCAGAATTATCTGCATTTTACCAAAGCGGAATAATTGCAAGGAATGAAGCTTTAGATGCCCTTGCAAGAGCTGGTGGTAAATTAATTAACATGCCATTTTGGGAAGATTTAGATGGTGATGATGAAGTATTATCTGATGTTGAAGCATTGACTGTTGGAAAAATTACAGCAAACCAAGATGTGGCTGCATTATTGGCAAGAGGTAAAGCATGGAGTGTAAATGACCTGGCAAAAGCTTTATCAGGTGACGACCCTATGGGTGCAATAGGTGACTTGGTGGCTGCATACTGGGCAAGAAGGTTCCAGGTTGTTCTTTTGAAAACACTGGAAGGAATATTTGGTAATGAAGCAACAGGAATGAATACCAACCAACTCGACATTTCAAGCAAAACTGGTGATGCAGCAATTATTGATGCAAAAACCACTGTTGATGCTATTTACAAACTTGGGGATAGTTCTGAAAAACTTACAGGTTTTGCAATGCACAGTGCAACTGTTGCAAAATTAACTAAAGATGACCTTATTGAAACTATTCCACCTTCAGAAGGAAAACCTGCTATTAAGACTTTCTTGGGTAAACCTGTAATTGAAGATGATGGATTGCCTGTTGATATCACAAATGGCATTTATACGACTTATATTTTCGGTCAAGGTGCCTTTGGTTGGGGTGAAGGTGCAGCACCTGTTCCAACTGAAACTGACAGGGATTCTTTAGCTGGTGATGACATTCTTATCAATAGAAGGCATTTTATCCTTCATCCAAGAGGGGTGAAATTCAAGAACCTTTATGTTGCAGGTTCAACCCCAAGCAATGCTGAACTTGCTGATTATAGGAACTGGGAAAGAGTATATGAGCCTAAAAATGTTCGTATTGTGCAATTCAAGCATAAATTAGCATAAGTTAAAATAATTCAGAAAGGGGGTAGTTAATTTTTACCCCCCCCTTTTTTATTTGTGAGGTGATTATATGAGTGCTACTGCTTTTCAAAGGAGAAGAAGGGAAGAAGCTAAAAGATTAAAAGAGCAACAAGAAAAACTTGCCAAGAAAGCTGAAGCAACTAAATTAATAAAAGAACCTGAAAAGAAAGAAGTTGAACAGGAAGAACTAAAGAAGCAAACTACAAAGAAAAAGAAATAAGGGGTGGTAATGATGTTGGAAGATGTAACAAAAAGGCTTGAATCTTTTGGATATGAAGTTACTGAAGCTGATAATTGGATGATTGAATTCCTTATCCAAAAGATTGAAAATAGCATCAAAGCTGATTGCAACATTAATACCATTCCTGAAGGACTTCATGAAATAGCAGTTGACATGGTTGTTGGTGAATTTCTTCTAAATAAAAAATCAAGAGGGCAATTGGAAGGATTTGATTTGGAAACAGCAGTAAGGCAAATTCAAGAGGGTGACACTAGTGTTACTTTTGCTGTTGGTGATGGCAGCAAAACCTCTGAAGAAAGATTGGATGAATTAATTTTATACCTGATGAATCATGGAAAAGGAAAATTTACTTCTTATAGGTGTATAAAATGGTAACCGGACATAAAAAAGCCCTTCAAATGTTATGGAAAGGAACCTGTTCTGTTTTCATCAGGGAAGAAAAAGTAAATCCAATCACAAAAAGAACTGAATTTGAAGAAGTTCCAATTTATATAGACCAGCCCTGTAAATTATCTTTTGCAACTGTAAAACAGACATTGGAGAACCAAAATGTTGCTGAAGTCATTCAGGTTACAAAGCTGTTTATTTCTAATGAAATTGATATTCCAGCGGGTTCAAAAATAAGAGTTACGCAAAATGGAAAAACAGCAGATTATGAAAAAAGTGGTGAACCTGCTGTTTATAGCAACCATCAAGAAATTACCCTGGAATTGTTTAAGGGGTGGGCATAATGCCAAGAAAATGGGGTGGTTGTGATTTTAAGCAACTGAAAAATCTTCAAGAAAAGCTTGATAAATTGCAAAAAGATGATTTTGATGCTTTTTGTCAGGAAGTTGCAAAAGAACTTGCAGCAAGGTTATTAGCAAAGGTAATTAAAAGAACACCAGTTGGTCAGTATGAACCTTCAAGCGGGAAAACAGGTGGAACATTAAGACGGGGCTGGACTGCTAAAACTGAAGCTGAAGCAATAGCTGGTGGAACACCCAATGCTAAAGCTTTTGTTGATTCATTACAAGTTACAAAGTCAGGGGATGTATACCAAATTGAAATTATCAATCCTGTTCATTATGCTTCTTATGTAGAATTTGGACACAGGACAAGAAATCATAAGGGTTGGGTTCAAGGTAGATTTATGCTGACTATATCAGAAAATGAACTTGAATCACAAGCACCTAAAATATTGGAAAAGAAAATAATAAAATACTTGGGGGAATGTTTTAATGGTAAATGATTTGATTGATGCCATTTCAGTTAAATTGAACCAAGTATTTGGTGATGGGGTAAAAATATACAGTGAATCTGTAAAGCAAGGATTAAAAGAACCTTGCTTTTTTATTGCAGTTCTGAATCCAACCCAAAGCCCAATGATTGGGGTAAGGTATTTCAGGGCACATCCTTTTGATATACACTACTTTCCTTCTAAAGATGGGGGAAATCAAGAAATTCAGGATGTGGCATCTAAATTATTTGATGCCCTTGAATATATAACCCTATTGGATGGTGATTTGGTTCGTGGAACTGAAATGCACTATGAAAAAGTTGATGATGTTCTTCATTTCTTCGTGAAATATAACATGTTTGTTTATAAGCAGGTTGAAAAAGCAGACCCAATGGAAACATTAACTGTCAATAACAATGTAAAGGGGTGATTTAATGTCAACCAAAAACAAGACAGATAAGACAACTGAAGCTTTATACACAAAGGAACAGATACTTTCATCTAAAAAATACAGTCATAGGAAAGATGCTTTGAATGTAGTACTTGAAGATGATAAGCAATATACATTGAAGCAAGTTGATGGGCTGATTGAAAACTTAATGAAAATCAAAGAGAAAGGTAAGGTGAAATAATCATGGCACTTGGTGGTGGAACTTTTGTCAGTCAAAATAAAGTGTTGCCTGGCACATATATTAATTTTGTCAGTGCAGCAAGAGCATCAGCAACCCTTTCTGACAGGGGCATTGCAGCATTAGCCCTGGAATTGGATTGGGGTGTTGATGATGCAGTGTTTACAGTGACATCAGAAGAATTTCAGAAGAATTCAATGAAATATTTTGGTTATCCCTATGATCATGAAAAACTTAAAGGGTTAAGGGATTTGTTCAGAAACATTCATACTGGTCATTTCTATAAGCTGATGAATAATGGTGTTGCTGCTGAAAACACTTATTGCACTGCAAAATATAAAGGTGTAAGGGGCAATGATATTAAAATTGTTGTAGCAACCAATATTGATGATGAAACTAAAGTTGATGTTTCAACCTATGTTGGAACAAGGCTTGTTGACAAGCAAACTGTTCTTCCAAATACTAATAACCTGATTGATAATGATTGGGTGGTATGGAAGAAGAATGTTGATATAAATCCAACTGCTGGATTACCTCTTACTTCAGGCAGTAATGGTGATGCAATAACTGGACTTCAATATCAACACTTCCTGGATGCAATTGAATCTTATAGCTTCAATACCCTTGGCTGTCTATCAGTAACAGAACCTATTATAAATTTAGTGGTTCAGTTTACAAAGAGGATGAGGGATGAAGTTGGAATAAAATTTCAAACTGTTGTTTATAAGACCCCTGCTGATTATGAAGGAGTTATTTCAGTTGAAAACAAAGTTCTTGATGAAGGTGTTCCTGAATCTTCTTTGGTGTATTGGGTAACAGGGGCTGAAGCTGGTTGCCCAGTAAACAGAAGCTTGACTAATAGCTTATATGATGGGGAATTTACTGTTGATACTAATTACACTCAAGCTGAATTGGAAGCTGCTATTCTTGGCGGTAAATTCATCTTCCATAAAGTTGGTGATAATGTAAGAGTGCTGGAAGATATAAATACCTTCATCACTGTTACAGATGAAAAATCCAGTGATTTCAGCAGCAATCAGACAATTAGGGTTCTTGACCAAATTGCAAATGATATTGCTGCATTGTTTAATTCTAAATACCTGGGCAATGTTCCCAATGATGAATCAGGAAGAATTAGCCTTTGGAATGACATTGTAACCCATCATCAGCAACTTCAAAGTATCAGGGCAATTGAAGATTTTGAACCTGACCAAGTAACAGTTGAAAAAGGTAATAGTAAAAAGGCTGTTGTTGTAAATGATGTGGTAACACCAGTAAATGCAATGTCACAACTTTATATGACTATTGTGGTTCAATAAAGGAAGGGGTGTTGATAGATGAACACAATGAATGCAAAAGATGCTGTCAGTGCTTCTTTAGCTGAATGTTATATTACCATTGACGGTAACAGGTATAATTTTATGCAAGCAATTGACCTGGAAGCAACCTTTGAAAAGCAAAAAACAGAAGTTCCCATTTTGGGTAAAACAGGCAAGGGTAATAAAAGCACTGGTTGGAGAGGAACTGGAACAGCAACATTCCATTATAATACCAGCATTTTCAGGGAACTTCTTTACAGGTATAAGAACAATGGTGAAGATATTTACTTTGATATTCAGGTAACCAATGAAGATCCAACCAGTTCAGTTGGCAGACAAACGGTAATTTTGAAAGACTGTAACATTGATGGTGGTATTTTAGCCAAGTTTGACGCTGATGCAGATTATTTGGATGAAACATTGGACTTCACCTTTGAGGACTTTGAAATTCCTGAAAAATTTAATATGCTTCCTGGAATGAGATAATAAAGAAAGGATGATGTTGGATGAGTAATCTTTCAGCATTTTTGGCACAAAATGCCTTGAAAGTTGAGAATGTGAAACATGTTGTTTCAAAAAGATTTGTTGATGAAAAAGGGGAACCTATTCCTTGGGAAATTCGTTGTATTACTTCAACAGAAGATGAAGCTTTAAGAAAATCCTGCACTAAAAGGGTTCCCATTCCTGGTAAAAGAAATCAATATACACAGGAAGTTGACTATAACTTGTATCTTGGGAAGTTAGCGGTAGCTTGCACCGTTTTCCCAAACCTTCATGACAAAGAACTTCAGGATAGTTATGGGGTTATGGGTGCAGATACATTGCTTAAAACCATGTTGACACCTGGGGAATATGCTGATTACCTGACCAAGATTCAAGAAATCAATGGTTTTGAAGTAAGCTTTGAAGAAGCGGTTGATGAAGCAAAAAACTCATAAGAGAAGGCGATTTTGAAGCAAATATTGCTTACTATTGCCTTCACAAATTTAATATGCTTCCTTCTCAATTTTTGGCACTTGATAGGCAAGAAAAAGCCTTTATTGTTGCAGCAATTGAAATAAAAATTGAAGAAGATAAGAAGCGGGAAAAAGAACTTAAAAAGTCAACAAGAAAAAGAAGATAACAGGATGGTTGATAAATAAGACCATCCTGTTATCTGTTTGAAAGGTAGGTGATAACATGGCAACAATCAGAACTGCAATTCAAGTTTATGATGGAATGTCACCGGGGTTGAAAGCCATAACCAATGCTTTAAATATTACTATTTCAAGTTTTGAAGCACTTCAAGCTGCTTCCAGTAATGCGGTTGATACAAGCAGTATCCAAGCTGCAAGGGCTGAATTGAATAAAGCTGAAATAGCATTTAATGAAGTTGAACAGGAAATCAGACAAGCTAATGAGCAGCAACAGAAATTTAATAATGAAATAAGAAATGGTCAAGATGCTGCAAATGGACTTCATAATAAATTTATGAAGATTGCCGGAACTATTGGTGCTGTTTTGGGTATAAAACAAATTATTGGCTTATCGGATGAAATAACCCAAACAACAGCAAGACTTAATATGA
>ENA-UPSA01002186-UPSA01002186.1-bioreactor-metagenome-genome-assembly--contig:-NODE-2186-length-14403-cov-87.302621_pt1 | contig 14403 bp, 19 predicted proteins | sample MGYA00238183_ERZ773288 | MGnify/ENA primary metagenome ERZ773288 (study PRJEB29028, sample SAMN07631243) | bioreactor metagenome | isolation source: Switchgrass digestor | place: USA: Dartmouth... | reverse complement strand
AAGGCGGGGAATGTTCTCTGCGACCTGCGTGCCGTCGGAGAGATAGGCGGGGGTGTTTCTTCTAAACGTCGGCGGGTTCTCTGCTGCGGCATTTTCAGCCTCTGCGCCAAGCCATGCCTGTATGCGCCTGTTAGGCTTGAGCAAGTTTTTCAAGGGCGATTGTTCGTTGTCTATATCAAACTTTTTGTCCTCGTTGTTCAGGACAATCGTGACTTCATTCGCTGATATGTTGCCAACAGGCAAACTGCCCTGACTTGCTTCTCTTTCCTCCAGCAGCCGCAGGCTTACCAAGTCGCCGGTTTCATAAACTTCCCGGATAGACGTAAAAAATTCAATGATTTTGGCGCAAGTACCAGGCAGGCTCCACCGGGTGATGATGAGTTCCTGTTTTGCAACGTCAAGGACCTGCGGGTCAAGTGTCTTACTCCAGGAAATTTGGTCGTTGTCTGTGATGGTTTCTGTTTTGAGCAAAGTATCGTCCGGGCCGTAGAGCTTGATTTGGAAGTCAACAGGCCACTCTTCCCGGGCTGTGTCGCCGATAACCTTCAGCTGTCTGATTGGTCGGGGAAGATGTGTTACGGTCAATGTGGGATATGGAGAAGCAAAATAACCGTTCTGGTCGGCAAACTGTGCCCCCCACCAGCCGAACTGCTGCTGTGTGATCTGGTCCGCTGATGGCGCAAGGTGGTATTCGCCGGAAGCCAAATCCCAAGTGCCGTCAAGGCAGGCGTATTTGCGGGTGGTCTGGTCCACGCTATCAGCGGTCTGCTGTGGGTAGGATACATTAGCCTGATCGTTGGCTTCAATCTCCAGCGACTGGTCAAGAAATGGGTCTGTGTAGTCAACTTCAACCCTTGCCAGTACCCGCCGCCTGTCGGCTTTCATCTTCTGGATGAAGTCCTCAGTAACTGGATACACCTATACCACCACCTCACGGAAATAACAGCGCTGCAACGGTCACGCCTTCCACGGCGCTGTAGTCTACATATATTTGTCCTGCCCCGCCGTCTGTCTGATTGTATATGTCGGTTGCAAACGGGCCGATGAATTTCTGTTTTCCTGCTTCGATAAGGACTTCCCTGTCAGCCAGTTTCAGGCCTGCCCGTACGTAACCGGACAGAATGGTTACGGTTATGTCCTCTTCGCTGTCATTGCAGACGTGGAGTATTACCCTGCCGTTATTCTCCACAGCGTGGTCTTCGGCTGCTGCCGGGGAATATGCTGCTGTTAATCCAGTGTCGGTCAACTGTTGACGTGCCAGGCTTACACGTGCCATTTCAAATCACCTCACTGTTCGATGAATGCGATGCTGACATCCTGCCAGTACCTAATCCCGTTCTTCGTATGCCAGAGACCGGCATTGATGTCCCCGGCATAACAGGTCATAGTCATTTGCCCGCCTGCATCGGGGTATTCCAGGGCGAAAAACGGCTTATTTGCCGTTATAGTATCTATGATTGTTTGCAACTCACTGTCGGGCACCATCTTCCAAACCACGTCCACCCTGCGCTTTGTTGCTATTAACTCCATCATCATTTTCCCAGATGCCGCCCTGTTAGATTTAGTTATGTCAAATCGCCCGACTTTAAGCTCTGTTGGTGTTTTAACTGTTACTCCTGCTATTTTCAGCATTCATTACACCCCCTGTGGTCTTAACACGATGTCAAATCCCTGGCGCTGACCTTCACGGATGAGCGCTGATAGCATCACCCGGGCAAACGGTGTGCTGTCAAGTTTGAGTACCAGTTCCCTGTTGTCCTGCTGCGTGGATGCCTGGGCGATACGCAGCGCACTCATCATTCCACGGTATACGGCCTGTTCGAGTTCGTCTGCGTCAAAGCCTCCGCCTGCAGCTGGGTTATATTTCTTGGGTACGACCGCCTCGCCTTCATGGAGCATGGCGAGCATATCCTGCGGTACGTAATTTGTGCCAGTAGCAAGCTTTGGAATCTCTGGAATGTTGAAGCCGAATTTTGAGCCTCTTTCCATGCCCAACAGATCAGCAACCCAGTCAGGGATACCGATGCTGATTTTGTTAAGCCCTCGGATCAGCCAGTTGAGACCGTCGATGATCAGATTCAGCGGATACTTTACAATGCCCCAGAGCGAATCAAATACTCCTTTGAATATCTGCTTGATACCTTCCCAAGCTTTTTCCCAGTTTCCGGTGAATACGCCGGTGATAAAGTCCATTAGGCCTACAAAGATGTTTTTCAACCCATTAATGATATCACCGATGGACTTGAACATATTATCAAATACTGCGACAAATACGCTGCCAACGAATTCAGCCAAGGGCTTGAACACATTCTGCCATAGGAACTCAAACACCTTGATCAGCGCTTCAATTATCGGCTGGAATATCTTGCTGATAAAATTCCCGAAAGGCACAAATACCTTCTCCCAGAGGAATGTCAATACCGCAGATACCGCCTCGACTGCCGGTCCGAACATCTCAGACAATGCATTTCCCAAAGGTACAAGCACATTCTGCCAGAACGATGATGCTATATCTGCCACAGTTTGAAATGCCACACCAAGCACATCTATCAATATCATACCTATGGGTACAAGCACTGAGTTCCACAACCACAGCAGGAATTCGCCGATTGGCACAAGTACATTCTGCCAGAACCATGTAGCAGCTGTGCAAATGCCATTCCAAGCCGCCACAAATACTGTGCTGATGAATTGCCCGAAAGGCACCAGTACATTCTGCCACAGATATACTGCGGCATCTGCAATTTTTCGTAGGATGCCATCTACTACTCCACGAAAACTCTCGTTTGTCGTGTAGAAGTATATAAACCCACCAACGAGCAATGCAATAGCGGCAATTATCAACCCAATGGGTGATGTTAAAGCGCCAAATGCTGCGCTCAGGCCTGATATTGCCGTTTTAACTGTTGTTGCTATTGTGGACACAGTCTTGATTGCTTTAAATGCCAGTATGCCTGATAGTATACCTCCAAGCCCGGCGATTACAATATCCTTGTTCTGTGACATCCAATCACCAAGGGTTCTAAGCGCATCACTTACTAAACTCATTGAGTCAACAAAAGTCTGACCTGTCCAACTTGCCAAAGGCTGTAAAAAATTCTCCCATAACCACTGACCAAGAGACTTGAATGCTTCCAGGATGGGATTCATAAACACCAGCGCACTAGCAAGAAGGTTGAAGAATGCTGGCACAGCTTCGCTTATGGCCCATGTACCAAACGGTACCAAAACATTATCATAAAACCATTTAAGTCCTTCGCCAATATTTTTTATCACAGGCTCTGCTGCTGTTTTCACCTTATTGAAGCCCTCTATCGCAGGATCAAACAGAACAGCGAGCTTTTCAAGTGTCTCCTGCAATTCGGACACAGTTTCGGAGCTTCCGGTATCCTCCATTTCCATAGGAGCCGTCTGAGAGCCTGCCCCCGGTATGGCAAACATATCCCCGGCAGCGCTATCGTTCATATCCTCCTGGAGCTGGTGCACCTCATCGAACGCTTGTACGTTTTTCTGCGCCTTTTTTGCGGCTTCTTCTGTAGCTTCTCCAACGTCGGCCATAGCCGCAGCCTGGCCTTTTGTACTCTCCACAAGTCCATCCGTGGTCTGTTTCGCCTTTTTGCCCATAACAGCATTAAGCATGCTGTAAAACTGCGACAAGAAGTCGCGGACTTTTATAAGCATGGCATTTAGTCCACCAAACAGGTTTTGCGTCAGAGTACCAACGGTCATTCTCCAGATGTCTTTGATTGAGGATGTTACGCCCTGCCAGGTGTTTTCCATTGACGCCATCATGCCGCCGAAGCGTTTTGTCATACCCGCTGTTAGCATCTCAACGGCCTTTGCTCCGGGTATTAGTCCTTTAGATACCATCTTCTGGAGCTCGGGCACGGTCGCCCCCATCGCTTCAGCAAGCATATGCCATGCCGGGATTCCAGCCTCGGTGAGCTGTCTCATTTCTTCGCCGGACAGTTTACCCTTTGCATAGATCTGGCCCAAGGCAAGCGTGACCCTATCTATACCTTCACCGCCCATGCCGAGGGCTGCCGTTGCGTCACCGACAGCCCGCAATGTAGGCAGAACATTTTCCGCCGCGAATCCGTAGGCCAGCATTTTCTTGGCTGCGTCAAGCAGTTCTGGATATTCAAACGGTGTTTTCGCCGCAAAATCGGCCATGTCATCGAGGAACTTCTGTGCTTTTTCTGCGCTGCCAAGCATGGTTGCGAAACCAATCTGTGCAGTTTGGAGCATGGAATTATATTCTATTGCAGTCTTTGCAACAGTTTTTACAAGTTTGCCTACCGCCAGACTGCCAAGAGCCGCGCCAACGCCCTTCATTATGCCGTTTATTTTACTCTGAAAGCTTTGTAATTGAGTTTGCGTTTTTGTTATTTCTTTTGTTATTCCAGAAAAGTCAGCGCCTCCGCGTTCGTACTATGAAGTTTGATTTACTCATAGTATGGCACCACCTCCTTAAAACAAAAAGACCTGCTAATTAGCAAGTCTTTTTATTTCCTATAAAATTTTGATAATCTTCTTCATAACCTACAAACTGAAATATATTTTTATATTTATCTGTAATACCTTTATAGAACCAATAACGTGTTATATATTCACCTTTACTTTTAAAATAATCAATGGCTTCTTGCGCATAATCAAATTCAAATTTTCTGCCCTTGTATATAACAACTGTTTTTCTTGCCCTACCGTTTAATTTACCTGGTCTCGCCACTTTTCTTTTCCATTTTTCGTAGGCTTCCTCTGTCATAAAATCTTTAATATTTTTCCCATACATAGGGTTATTTCCCCCTAAAGACGCTCGCCTTAATTTTTCTAATGTTTCAGGCTTTAACTTGTCTTTAGTCATTCCGTACATTGGATTATTTTTACCTCTCAAAGCTTTGCTCAATTTTGCATTTCTTATTGCCATTTGTTCAGGTGTGTAATTTGCTAAAGGATTAATGCCTTTTTTAGCTTGACTTAAATGCATGCAATGTTCTTTTGTTCTTTTAGTTAATCTTACACCCTTACCACCCAAAGATATATTGTATCCTTTTTCCTTGTTGCAAGTGTCATATTCTTTTATATATTTCATTTCTAATTGCTCTAAAGTTTCAATATCTTTGACATTCTTTTCAAGCAATGTTATTACAAAATTTTCTTGTCCATACTTAGCGACCGCCTTTCTTAAATGTGGATTATGGTGAGACCTTATCCCATGTGGATACCTTTCTGCGAACGAATTAATTGTAATGCCTATGTATTTCTTGTGATTGACTTTATTTTCAATCATATATACAACCATTTTGTTTTCTTTTAACTCTTTTCTGTAGTTCATACATAATTCCTCCCATACTTACATTATACTATAAGTTGCTATAAGTTGCAAGTATTTTATATGCATGATATAATGAGTATGGAGGTGATTACATGAATGATTTAATCAATAGAGTAAGAATAGGCAATGCCGTTAATAAAAAACTGTTTGAGCAATTAAAACGGCTATCACAAGAAACAATGATACCTATGTCTAAGTTGCTAGACAGAGGCATCGAATTAGTGTTAAAGGAATATGAAAAGCCTGCCTCTAAATAGCGGGTTTTTCTTCCTTCCAGTCACGCTTTTTCACCTCCCCGCCAAATAGTGCATTGAGAACCTTGACCTGTTCCAGCATTTGTTCATCGGTCATTTCCCGTTTTTCTTTGCCTATCATGCTCAGTATCTCTTTCAGTGGCCGCGGCCGATTGTGTTTGCCAAGCCACTGTATTGTCCACAGAGAATTGAGATATGCAATCGTGATCTGATCTTTGAGGTTTTCAATTCTATTTTCCTTAAACGCCCTGATTTTGAGCGATAACTCATAGGGCGTCATTTCCCAAAACTCAATTGCAGATATGCCAATGAGGGTGGCGCTTTCCAGGGCTCCCTCGATGGTAAACTCCTGTCCGCCACCCTCTACTTGTTTTTTCCCTTCTTATCAGCCCCAAATGTGGCCTCGAATGCCTTTCCCATTGCCTCGAACACTGTCTGAATATCTGAATACTCATCAACGAGGTCCATTACCTTTTCCGGTGTCAAATCCGGATCCTCATGGGCCAGTCCAGCCCATATCATTATAGCTGCATCTTCCATTGTTAGATTGTTCATGTCAATTTTTGCAACCGGTTTCCCGAGTTTTTTCTCGACCAGCGACAGGGCTTTCATGCCATATCTGAGATTTCTGCTTTTGTCGAGCTGAATAGGATAGAAGCTCATAAATCACACCTCCATAAAGATAGGAAAAAGGCTAAGATTGCTCTTAGCCTTCAGTAAATGTCGGTTTGCCGGTGACTTTGACCGTGATAGAGAACGACAACGGATCTTCCAGGCTTGTATTCGTGCTGAAGCCAGTCACTATACCTTCAAACTCCCATTTTGCACCGTTCGGGAATGCGATCTCGCACTCCTGCTCTGCCCCGCCGACCAGCGCAATGATGGACGATTCGTTTGTGCCGTTATCACTCAGGTAACCTTCCGCTGATACTTCACCGCCATCAACAAGGCCGGCAATATACTCTCTATACCCATCAGTATCATCGAGAGTCGTTACGTCGATCGTATCTGCCGACAGCTCGACGCCGCTGATAGACGTCAGATTACCTACTGTGATATTTCCGATTTTCAGCGTTGTTCCCAGTGCTCTCTTTGCCACTCTAATCAACCTCCTCGAAGTAAATTGTGAAATCTATGATTCCACGGTTAACTTTGAGCTCGTGCTCATACTGTTCTGTAACATCATTGATGTCAATGTCCTCGATATGGTAGCTGCCGATTTGTGTCCCGGGAAGGGATATTAAAAAATCCTCGACCTTTTTAGCCACGGATTTCATCTCGGAATACTTTTGCGCCATGATGTTGAACATGAAGCTGAGGTATTCCTTGCCGGTAAACCCATCGAGCGTTTTTTCCTTTTCGGTCCGGATCCTCATATATACCAGGTACGGTCTGGTTGCATTTTCGGGCGCGTTGGTGGGATATATCTCGCCAACTAGTTCGGATATACTATTTTCCAACGCCGCTCTCAGTGCTGCTTCCATCATTTCCTTAACCCTGCCTTCCTGATTTCATCGTCGATTTTCTTTTTCATGGTATCTACAATGGTTTGCGCGACTTTCTGGGTATTTTCGTTGAGCGCATTGTGGATGAAATAGAAACCTGGGATATATCGCCCGTTTTTGGTGAAATAACCGTATTCCTGGCTGACAGGGTAATAACCGGTAACCTTACCCTTTTTGTTCTTTTTCTGAAAAATATCATTCTTTTCCCGGTCAAAAACCAGCCTGTATACCTTTTTGCCTTTTGTTCGGGATCTCTCGCCGATAAGGATTATGCCGCTTCGGAGTTCGCCTGTATCGACAGGTGCATTAGCCTTGGCTTGCTTGAGGACGATGTTCATACCCTTTTTGGCAGATGCAGTAACATGTTTCTGTGGTACTTTGCCGAGTTTTTTCATGCTCTTTTGGAGTTCCTTCATGCCTTCAACCTTTAATTTGACCTGCACCATGCCGCATCACTGCCTTTCCCTGCACATGAGCTGCAATTCCTGTCTGGCGAAGTTCGGGTGTATGATATAGAGGATCTCGAATTCGGTGTTGCCGACCTTGACTTTCATCGTCCTGTCGATGCCTTCCCGATACCTGATCCGTATTCTGGTTGTGACTTCCGCGTTTTCCCGCAACGCTGTGATAAACTCACGCCCACGCAAAGGCTCAACCGCCGCCCAGACGGTGCAGACCTCTTTCCAAGTGTCAACCGGCTCTCCGAACTCATTGCGTTCCTTCACCAACCGCAGGATCTTCACGCGCTTATTCAGCCTGTTCACCAGCATCGCCATCACCTGCTTCCTCTTCAGGCCGGTACTTAAGCTGTCCGAGTATCGTCTGAACCGTAAACCGGTATTTCTCGCTGATTTTGTCTGTCTGCGCCCGGTTCTCGTACCAGTCCGTGATCAGCACAAGGCATAGCAGCTTCGCTAGTCTGTTGGAATTGTCAAACTCTTTGCCGGTCGCGTTTTTGACATATTCCTCCGCGGCCGCTATGAGGGTATCGAGCAGTATATCATCCTCATTCCCGTCGATACGCAGATACAGTTTTGCTTCTTCAAGGGTTACAATCATATACATCACCCCTTTAAGGGAAAGGGAGAGGATAACCTCTCCCTTTATTTCTTCTTTTTCTTTTCAGGCTTCTTGCCTTCTTTTATTATCCTGGTAGGTGGTGGCTCGGGCGGATTCTTTTCTTCCGCAAAAGTTGGCTTTTCAGGCTGTTTTTCAACTACGGGCGTTTCCTTTTTGGGTTTCAACTCCAAAATTTCAACAAGCCCGGCCTTTGCCAGTTTCTCCGCTATTGGCTCCGGCGCATCAAAGACGTCACCTTTCGTCCTATTCCTGCAGGCCTTTTTGTCCAGGAAATGATACAGTGCTTTTACCTTCATAGGCCATCACCTTATATCTGCAGCTGGCCATAGACCATGGTGCCGATGTCCCAAGGACGCAGGTCATCTCTGGTGATGGCCCTCAGTTCAGTGGTGACGCGCCTCCAGGCGTCGCCACCTTCCCTGGTGGATGCCAGTTCATACCGACCGTAAGTGAACAGTACCGCAGCTTCTTTGCCATTGCCAATGAACATGGGCGCAAGATTCTGACCCCCATCCTGGACGGTCGGCAGGTACCTGTTGGACACGACTGCAACCGGGCGGCCCATGAACAGTTTCCTGCCGGGCTGAGTGATGTCGTCCTGCAGAAGATAACGTCCGTTCTGGTCCTTCTGAGTATCCATCCAGTGGTAACCATCCTGGTTGGTGATTATGGAGGCAGTCCTGCTGATCGCCGGGTCAAGATTGACGTTGAGCACACGCTTGACATCATCAAATCCCTGTAACTGGACAGGCTGGAGGCCCTGGAGCATTGTCGTGATCAGAGTGTTCTTGGTCACTACATGCTTCTTGGCGATCCAACGCGCGACGTAGTTCAGGATATTCTGATCGCTGTCAGCCAGCAGTTCGCCGGTCAGTGGCAGATAGCCAGCACGCTTGACCAGCTGGTATGTGATCGGCACGAACTGCGGGTTGTCCATCTCCTGAATCGGGCCATATTCGGCTACGACCTGGAACGGCGTCATAGTGTTGTCAGCCTCGAGCACGCGGCTGCCGGACAGGGTGTTGACAGTCTCGACCGTGATGTACTCGGACAGATCGTTCAGTTCCCTCATGATCTCATTGATCCTGGTCTGGATGTCCTGTGGTACGATGAGCCCAACATTACCTGCGGCCGGGTTGTTAGGGTCAGTTCCTTCGTGCATCAGTTCTGCGCGGATACCGTTGGTCTTGTAATACTCATTGATGACGCTGCGGTCGTCCAGTGAAATAGGCTGCCTGCGCAGACCACGCAGGAATATACGCTTGTATTCCGCATTCAGATCCTTATCAACTTTGTTTGTGATCTGCTGAGCACTATCATTGATGTCAACATCCTCCAGAGCCTCAATCTCCTTCTGCAAGTCGATTTTCTTCTGGATAGCCCTGACTTCTTCCATCTTCTTTTCTGCCTCGGTTACATTATCCTCGGCAATCAGTTTTCTTACTTCTGCCTTTGCAGCTTCAAGCTGCTGCAGCAAAGCACGCATTTCTTTGGTCATATTTATCACTTTCTCCTTTCTTCTTCATTTTTGGTATTAAAAAGGAGCTTTTTACAGCTCCAGTTCCAACAACATCTTTTTCTTTTTAAACTCATTGTTTTTTTCCTCAGCTTTAGCTGAAGGAATATTTATTAATCCTTCTCTTTGCAGTTCATCTTTTATTGCTGGCAAAATAGCTTTGGCAAACTCTACATGGTCAAACTGTATCATGCCATCGTCTTTGTTGCGAGCTTTTTTAAGCTTCTCCGGAACGTTCTTATAGATAGCGAAATACTTTTCGTCTATGTGTGCAGCTACCTGCTTTGCTTCTTCGATTTCATCGGCAAAGCCCTTTTCTTTGCATTCCTCTGCGGTCAGCCATGTTTCCGCGTCCATGACGCTGATAATTTCGTCCTTTTCAAGACCCGATTTTTCTTGATATGCAACAATCATACTGTCACGGATCTTGTCGAGGTCATCGGCGATTTTCCTGAAATCGTTAGCATTGCCTGCTGCCAATGTCCAAGGATTGTGGATCATCATCATTGCATTTGCTGGCATGATGACTTTGTCTCCAGCCATAACAACCAGTGATGCTATGCTGGCCGCAAGCCCATCCACATAAACGTTTTTCTTGGCTTTATGTCGTTTCAGTATAGAGTAAATAGTTTGTCCAGCAAATACGTCTCCACCGTAACTATTGATATAGATATTCAAAACATCTATATCGCCCAAGGCGTCTAAATCCTCCTTGAACTGCTTAGGTGTGATTTCGTCACCCCACCAGGTCGTGTCCGATATTTCGCCATACAGGGTAAGCTCGCCTGTCTTTTCGTCCAGGGCTTTAAAATTCCAAAACTTTTTAACCTTCTTTCCCACTATCCTCGCCACCTTTCTTATATTGTTCGCCAGCCATCTCGATGGGCATCATATTACCGTTAATCAGGAGCCGGTCGCCGCCTTCTTTTGGCTCCATTTCCTCCAACGCCCTGACCTCATTGGGCGTTAAAAACCCAGACTGTATTGCAGTCCGGTATGCTTCATATCTGGTTTTATGATCTGCCCGGAGGATGGCATTTACATTAAACTTAATGTAATAACCATCATCAAGTTCTTGATCCGTGAATACCTTATAAGTCAATTCCTGCTCGTAACCGGTCAGGATATCCATGAGCGTATCAATATAGAACTCTCGCTGCTGTTCTTCAATGTTGGTATGTGTTGCCCGGGAAAGTTCGTTTATTTGATGCATCTTAATACCGAAGGCTGCAGCTATCTGCCGGATTGTGAGTTCTGTATTCTCTAGGAATTGTGCATCAGTCAATTTCAAGCTCAAAGGTTGGTACTGATAGCCAATAGGCAACAAGCTTACCCTGTTTGCATTTTTTAGCCCGCTTGACATCTGTTCGAATTTTTCGCGGAAAGTTTTTTCTGCTTCCGGACTTAAGTCCCCAACATAATGTATGATGCCTTTAGTTTGCATCCCGGTTTTAAAGCTGTTGTTCAGGAACTTGCTGGCCGCCCCGGCATTTTCAATAGTCTCTTTCAACTGTTCCAGCGGCGTCATTCCGACAATACCGTCAAAAGTAAGTCCTTTGATATGGATAATTTCATCCGGTTTAAGTTTATACTTCTGGCCTTTGTTGTCAGTATAGATGTACCACATCTTGCCTTTCCCCGGGAGCAAGCCAACATTGTCAATCCATATTTCAACTCTCGAGCTGTCTAAAGGATACAGGCCTATCACTTTTCCAGCTTTACTCCCCCTGGTTGCAACATCAAGCCAAGCATAGGCATTTCCGTATATATTGCGCTGGACTTCTAAGGCTTTAAAAAAATCCCTGGAACTCATCCAGGGATTTGGTCTTGTTTTTAAAATTGGTGTTAGGTCATGGTTTGTTGCTGCCTGTTTGCCATCTTTGTCCTGATATATTTTTACCGGGAGCTTACCAACGGCATCGGCCAGGATGCGGATACAGGCAAACACAGTAGCTTCTTTAAGACCATTTTTGCCTTTTAAATTTATCTCTCCAATATCAATGCCTAAAAGTTCCAATAGGCGCCGATCGTTTATGTTGATTGGCTCCTGTGCCTGTGCTTTCGGTTTGAATAATTTACTCCAAATGGCCATTTATCCACCTCCTAACCCCATAATTTGTCCAAAAACTCTCCGCTTGCGTATTTTGAAATATCTGTTTTTTGTACATCATGCATTGCGCGAGCCATGGCGTTTATCTTCGCAACCATTAAGTCGATCTTTTCAATGCTCTTATTTTTCATAGGCTTTATATTTCCATTACCATCGACTGCAACCACTACATTCCCCCAGCACCAACGCGCTACCGGATTAGATTCATGTGTTAGCTGATTCGTTTTTGTTAAACGTTCAATTTCTTTCATGGCTGGTGACATATGGGCCATTGTCTGAGGGATTTCCACTACTGTAATACCATTTTTCATGAGCCTTTGGGTCAGCATTCGGCTATTCCATGGGTCTGTGTCTACTTCGATAATTTCATACTGTTTGCTCAATGATAATATCCTCGCCTCAACAAACTCATAGTCAACGACATTCCCGGGTGTAGCATGAAGGTATTTTTGCTTCACCCACCTGTCATACGGCACTTTATCCCGTTTCACACGTTCCTTCATGCTTTCTTCCGGTATCCACGCTTCAAATATTGCCCGCCAGCCGTCAATGCCATCCTGCGGCGGGAATAATAAACATGCGCCAGTCAAGTCAATAGTGCTTGATAGGTCAAGTCCAAGATAACATTTTTTGCCCACTAATTCCGCTGGATTCCAATCTCCGACGGTTGAATCCCACAGCGACAACGGAAGCCACCCGATACGTTTCAGGGACACCCATTGATTAAGGCGCAACCATCTGAAAAGCTTCTCATTGGCCTCATCATTTCTTGCAGCTATAGCCTCCTTGCGAACTGCTTCAATGCTAATCGTAACGCCCAGGGATGGATTTGCTTGATACCAGACTTTTTCGTCGAATATGTCGCAATCTTCAGGCGCACCATATATCTTCACATACCAATAAGGGTCTGTAATTTCGCCATCTTGTATCTTTCGTGCATACTCGTGCTTTTCCCAGCCTATTGAGTGTCTGTCAGGGTCATCTCCTGCGGTGGTAATCACCCACCAAAGCGGTTCTTTTCTGGCGGCGCCGGAACCAAAAGTCATGACATCCCACAATTCCCTGTTGGGTTGTGCGTGGAGCTCATCAAAAATAACAACCGTAGGGTTGATACCGTGCTTTGTATATGCCTCAGCCGAAAGGACTTTTAAGAATGTACCGGTTTTCCTGTTAACAATTAACTTCTTGCTGTCAGTAATTTTCAGCAACTCTTGCAGATCCTCATTTTGCTCAATCATCTGAAGCGCCGCATTGTATACAAGGCCTGCCTGCTCCCTGTCGGCCGCACAACAATATATCTGACCACCAGGCGGGTCCATAGTGAGATGGTAGAGTCCCAAGGCAGCTATCAATGTCGTTTTTCCGTTTTTCTTTGGAATCTCCAGATAGGCATATTGATACTGCCTGAGGCCCCGCTCATTGACTGTACCATACACATCCCAAATAACCTTGTGCTGCCAGTCCTGCAGCACAAATGGCTGGCCATAAAAATCATCTGTCAGGTTGAGCAGCTGGACAAATTCTATTACTTCTAGAGCCCTTTGCTTGTTGAACATGACTACTTAGCATACCTTTTTTCAATCATGGCAGCCATTTTGGATGTTTCTTTCTTTTCGGGTTTCTTTGGGATGGAGCGGAGCGCGGACTGGATGGTCATAATATTCTCCTTGGAGATATCCAGGATCATCTTCCGCTTCTCCATGATCTTTTTATCACATGCGAATATGCGGTCCTGTAGTTTCCCCTTCTCCATCGTATATTCCAGAAACTCAAGCTTGCCCTCCTGGTATGCAACGCCGAGTTCCTTCAGGTCCGCATACAACCGCTCTTTCATCAGCTCATACTCCTTGCATTCGGCATGAAGTAAGCAATGAATGTTGATGATGTTGCCGGATAGGTCATCATCCTTACCGATCGCACGGAGCAGCTTGCGGATCCGCTGAAACTCTTTGTGTGCTATCGGGTTGGCCTTAACTTCCGGACACTCCTTCAGTTTATATCCAGTCAGCAGTTCGGCTTCTGCTTTCTGTCTCAATTCCTTCTCAGCTTTTGTCCTGTGACCCTGGACCAGGGAAATTGGTTTTGGGGGTCTACCTCCCGGCATAGGTATCACCTCCTTTAGTTTTGGGAAAAAGTTTCGCGCGTGGGCGGTCGCGTGGCATCCTCGGCAGGCTCGCAAAATTTTCGAACCCGCCCTAGGCCCCGTACCGCCTGCGGTCCTCGGCCGTCTTGGCCGCATGGTGCCTATTGCACAGACACCTGAGGTTTTCCAGCGTCAGCCTCAGGTGCCAGAAATGTCGGATCGGTTTAATATGGTCCACTACATCAGCAGGCGTGATCCTGTTTTCCTTGAGACAGTCCTGACACAATCCATAATCACGGATCATAGCCTGCTTTCTGACCTTCTCCCATTCAGGGCTACTGTAAAACTCCCTGGCCTTCTGGTCCCTCTGATAGATGTCGTACTGCTTGTAGTATTCTTTCCTTGACTGTTCTGCTTTCTGAGCGCAAGCATCACAGTATCTCTGGCCGAAATCAATCACCTTGCCGCATCTGCACAATTTCATCAGCGGCATCGTACACCACCGCCTCCCACCCCTGGC
>ENA-UPSA01002136-UPSA01002136.1-bioreactor-metagenome-genome-assembly--contig:-NODE-2136-length-14726-cov-13.712562_pt1 | contig 14726 bp, 20 predicted proteins | sample MGYA00238183_ERZ773288 | MGnify/ENA primary metagenome ERZ773288 (study PRJEB29028, sample SAMN07631243) | bioreactor metagenome | isolation source: Switchgrass digestor | place: USA: Dartmouth... | reverse complement strand
CAAAAGGAGGTATACTTTATGTTAGTATACGTTTTAAATAAGCATGGTAAGCCTGGGGATGGAACAGCCCTTTGAGCGTGGGTAAACTTGCTCCGATTTGAGTATTGACCACGAAGCCACCACCTCTATAGGTGGGGGTAGTTCACAACTATTGAGTAAAAGAAAAACATTATTATGGGAAAGGAGGAAAGGCGTTTCCTCCCCAACTTAAAGAAGTTGGGGTCTCCACGCCTTAATTTTGATGAAGATTAAATACATTAATGAACTCACTGGTGTTGGATATGATACACCTGAAGAGTGCCAGAAATCTGAGGAAGAGGCAAAAGAACAGCAATTAAAGAAAGAGATGTGGAAAAAGGAGCGTGACGAACGCAAACAGAAGATTGTTGATTTAATTAATCAGAGAAATGAAATAGAAAAACAGATAACAGAAAGTATCAGAGCATTTAACAAAGAATACGGATATTTTGAGTTTAAACCTTTTTACAGCATCGACACTATTTTTGACAATTTTCCAAATCTTGACTTCTTATTTGATAAAATAAGGTCAAGGATGATAAGATTTTAAATGGTAGACATTCCTAAAAATGAAACGTTAGAAGAAAGCTGGTATAAGGATGGTGTTCTTACGAATATAGTAACGTCTAAAAACAATAGAAATTCTTTTATGTTATATAAAGTCTTCAAGAATAAACTTGAAAAAATAGCAAAATCCAATACCCCATCTTTATTCATGGGGTATTGGAAAGGTGGTGAAAGAAAATAGAAGAGAATAAGAGTTTAATAACAATAAAACAGCTACCAGTTATCGAAGCACACCTGGATCAATTTAGCGCAAGTCTCAAAGAAAAGATAGAATTTGCAAACTCGTTAGTCTGCACCGAAGATTCTATATCAAAAGTTAAACAAATTAGAGCAGATATAACCAAATACTTTAACGAACTGGAAAAAATACGCAAAGCAGTAAAATGTAAAGTTCTTGAACCATATGAAGCATTTGAAAAAATATATAAAGAAAAAATAGAGATACCGTACAAAGAGTCTGACGAAAAGTTAAAATCAAAGATTGATGAGATTAATAATAAATTAAAAGAAGATATAAAGGCTGAAGTTGTTGAATACTTCAACGAGTGTCTTACTTCTTATGGTATTGATTTTGTTACTTTCGATAGAGCGAACATTAAAATTCTATTATCGGAATCTATAAGCAGTTTGAAAAAACAAGCAAAGGCTTTTGTAGAAAAAATACATAATGATTTACAATTAATTGATACACAAGAACACAGAGATGAAATACTCGTTGAATACAAAGAAAGCCTTAATGTTTCTGATGCAATCTTAAAAGTTACAAACAGACATAAGGAACTTGAAAGAGTAAAACAAGATTCAGAGCAACGCAAACTCCAGCAAGAACGATTAAATGAGACCGAGAAAGCCGTTGACAATATTATTGCACCGCCGACAGAAATAAACAACGAAATTTTAACCGCAGTTTTTGAGGTTAAAGGTACAAAAGATCAATTGAAGCGTCTCGTATGCTTCATGAAGCAAAACAAGATAGAATATAGAGATATTTAATAGGTGATGCATAGGTTTGGAATACAAAATTTTATCAACGGGCAGTTGCGGTAACGCTACAGTTATAAATACTAATGTTCTTGTTGATTGTGGAGTTAGCTTTAAAATGCTAAAGCCGTATTATAAAAAGTTGTGGGTTGTATTACTAACTCATATCCATTCAGACCATTTCAATAGTAGGACTATAAGTTTATTAGCTAAAAACAGACCGGCTTTACGGTTTGGTTGCTGTGAATGGTTGGCAAAAGACTTGGTAAAGTGTGGAGTTAATAAAAAGAATATTGATGTTTATAAAACGGATTGCGAATATGACTATGGTATGTTTTCAGTAATTCCAGTCAAATTAACTCACAATGTACCTAACTGTGGATATAAAATTCACTTCAAAAACGAAAAGGTGTTTTACGCCACAGATACAAACACTCTTGATAATGTAGTTGCTGATGGATACGACTTGTATTTGGTTGAAGCAAATTATACTGACGACGAAATCCAAGAAAGAATCAAAAGAAAGATTGAAAACGGTGAATACTCATACGAATTAGATGTTTTGCAAAACCATCTCAGCAAAGCAAAATGTGATGAGTTTTTACAGCGCAGTATGAGTTGGAATAGTGAATATGTTTATATGCATCAACATAAAGAAATAGATATAACAAAAGGAGATAGTGATAATGGAAAACAATAACGAATACACATGCATACCAGCAGACATAAATACTACACAATTAGATCATGCTGATTTTTCAGATAATAATAGGATTGTTCTATCAAATAACGATTCTATTGAAATATATGGAACAGAAAAACAGCGTACAGAAATGTTTAGGGATTTGTCCTTGTATTTAGGCGAGATTAAAAACCCAGAAAACAAAGAAAATAATGCGTATTTATCCCAAAAGAATAAGGAAAACAAAATTGACAAAGATGTTTTATATGCTCCTCTTGACGAAGTTTTAAATACAACAAGACCTGTTCTATCTAAATATGGTTTTGGTTTAATTCAGATTCCTTATGCCAAAGAAAGAGTTGCTGGGGTAAGAACAATTTTAACACATAAATCGGGTGCTTTTATATCGTTCCCAATACTTGCAGTACCTACTGCACAAAATACTGCACAGCAGGTAATCGCCGCAATTACGTACTCAAGAAGAGGTGCTTTGAATCCCATACTTGCAACACATGGCGAAGTAGACGATGATGGAAACAGTCTTGAAAGCGATGAAAACACTAATAAACAATCAAAAATAAAGAATACATCTAAAACAGGTAAGACGGAAGATAAAAGAGATCTCAATTCGCAGTACATTCCAGAACAGAATGAAGTTATAAACTTTGCAAAAGAACTGATAAAAAATTACAATATAGACAAAGACACAATAAGTTCGATTTGCGATAAACACAATTGCAATCTAAAAAAGTGTACTGATAAAAAGACATTATCTGTTGTTTTAGAAGAATTAAAGAAATTAATTCCTTCTGAAAATAACAGAGTAAAATTAGAGGAGATTGATACATAATGGCTTATTTTAATAAAGTAATTGAGATTGGAAGAATAACGAGGGATTTAGAACTAAAGACTACAACCAATGGAACATCTGTTGTTTCATTCACAATAGCAGTAAACAGACCGTACAATAAGGAAAATGATCACCCTGAGGCAGATTTTTTGCCAGTTGTCGCTTGGCGACATACAGCCGAGTTTCTTTGTAAGTATTTTGGCAAGGGCGATCCTGTTCTTATTGAAGGAAGGCTTCAAAGCAAAAAATATAAAGATAAAGATAATAAAGATAGAACCGCTATTGAAATTGTAGCAGAAAATGTTTCTTTTGTTGAGAAAAAGAACAAAGATTCGTTTGATAGCGAGTCGGTTAGCGATATTAGTTATTCTTCTGGCGATTCTTCTTATGAGGATTTATCTGATGACGACGAACTCCCATTTTAATTAATATAAACAAATTTATTAGGGGCGATCCAATTCCTTATTTGGGATGGCTCGCCCCTAATATATAAAATATGTTTTTTATTGCTGTTGGATAAGACATTTGATGTTTTGCATCTCCACCAGCACAAGGGTCTAATATGTACGAATTACTATGGCTATTTAACTTTGAAGGTGGATTAAGTATCAAAACATATTTTGATAAATAGTAACCATGCGACAACTTTCAGGGTGGTTAGGAGGGATTAAATTGATACCTTTGCCGCAAAAAAAATATCAAATAATTTATGCAGACCCGCCTTGGGAATATAAACAAAGTGGAAGTGAAACAAATTTAAGAGGAATGGCTAAACAACATTATTCTACAATGTCAACAGAAGATATATGTAATTTGCCAGTAAGAGAAATTTGCACAGATAATGCTATATGTTTTATGTGGGCAACATTCCCGAATATAGGCGAGGCTTTAAAGGTTATGAAAGCATGGGGTTTTGATTATAAAACGGCAGCATTTGTATGGATAAAAAAGAATAAAAAATCATGGACAAATTTTTGGGGTATGGGTGCATATACAAGAGCAAATGCGGAAGTTTGTTTGTTAGGCATAAGCAAAAACACAAAAGCAAAACAAATGGTAAAAAGACATGATATACATCAAATAATTGAATCCCCTGTTGAACATCATTCTAAAAAACCTGATATTGTGAGAGATAAAATTGTTCAATTGCTCGGAGATTTACCAAGAATTGAATTGTTTGCAAGACAACAAGTGACAGGATGGGATTGCTGGGGTGATGAAATTCCAGAAATCAAGAAGTTAAAAGCAATATCATAATGACTTGAAACTCTGTTAAATCAACCATTATCGTGTATATGTTATGCTAAAAGCATAGTACATGATAAGGATTATACAATTGATATTCGAAATGATAGTTTGGCTGAAATAAAGGCAGATTATCATTATTGAAAGTTATATAGGTTATACATAGATAATAAGACAAAAAATATAAAATTATATCTTGACAAATATTTCATTTTGTGGTATTGTATAAGTGGAAACTAAGACAAAAATTAGAAAATAATGTTATGTTTACGCCCGCGAACAATTGATGAAGGGAAAGTGAAAATGCACCTACGAGCGAATCAAATCAAAAGATAGATGGGGAGGTGAATCAAAATGGATGAATACACAGCAAAGCATGGCGAGTGGAAATGGGATAAAAGCACAATACAATGTTCGGTGTGCGGCTTTGGAATGTTTCCCTATGGGTACTTCTTCATGGGTGGAGAATGTTTTTCGGCTAATGACAGCGAATATAAGCCGCCTTACTGCCCCAACTGCGGCGCAAAAATGAAAGAAGATACATAATGATACACTTTTTCATTTTAACGGTCGGATTTGTTCTCGGTTATATCTTCTGCGCTCTGCTCACACGATCCAGCTATGAAACATGCAGAATTAATACGCTTACTCGTGCGACTATCTCTTATAGTTAACCGCTCCGCTCTATACTGCCGGAGTGGGGCGGTATGTTTAAACAAACTATTTAATAGAAAGGATATACAAATTAAGATAGAAACACATTATGAAAAATTACCAATAAGAATACAATATTTATTATTTTGGATAGGTTCGAGAAGTAAGAAGGTAGTTTAGATTATGAATGATTTTACTGCAACAATTCTAATTCTTGCTTATGCTTTTTTATCAATATTTTTTATGATTAGAAAGGAAATGAAATGAAATACAAATGTAAATGTGGTAACGAAAAAGACTTTGTAGGAGTAATCAGAGGATCGCAAGTTGGGTTATACTGCAAAGCATGTGGTAAATGGATTAAGTGGTTAGACAAAGAAGAACAGAGGCTTTTTTATATTTACAATGACGAAATAATAGACTGCCATAAAAATTTTAAATGAAATAAAAGGTGACAATGACAAACAAAACAAAATATAAAATACAACTTGCTATATTTACATAAAACTTAGCCGAAAGCCACGACTTTAGTCGTTGGGGTGAAGGCCTGTGGCAGACGGTGTAGCTTAAAGCGATAGTCTGCCAGCCCAAGATGCTATATGCACTGTCTTGGGAGGGGTGATGGCACACCCTAATCTCTGGGGAACTACGGATACCAGAAATGGACTTCCGACTACCACCAGAGAATCCCCTGGCTTTAGTCATGGGGGGTGTCAAGATTGTTTTCTTGGTGTTAATACTAATCACAATTAAACAACAGCCAATCGAAAATGGCGAGCATTCATTAGACATAGTAGGGTAAACAACTTTGATGGTGGTTTACAAAAACAAACATAAAAAATTATACAGCATTTCAAACAACTTTCATGGTGGTTGTAAGGAGGTATTAAATTGAGATTATTAGATTTGTATTGTGGGGCTGGAGGTTGTTCAGTAGGTTATCATAGAGCAGGTTTTGAAGTTGTAGGAGTCGATATAGAGCCGCAACCAAATTATCCATATAAGTTTATACAAATGGACGCAATAGAATTTCTTAAAACACAAGATTTAAGTCAGTTTGATGTAATACATGCGTCACCCCCTTGTCAGAAATTTAGCCGAGTACAATCACTGGGGAAAGCCAGAAATGGTACTTATAAAGAACATCCAGACCTCATTACACCAACAAGAGAATTGTTACAGGCTACAGGTAAGCCTTATGTGATAGAAAATGTTATGGGTGCTCCATTGATAAATCCAATAGTTTTGTGTGGGTCAATGTTTAAAGGATTAAAAGTATATAGACACAGACAATTCGAATCAAATATGCCTTTATACGCTCCAAAACATAAACCTCATAATGATAAAACTCCAAGTGCTGGTAATGGTATAAGCCCTAAAGGATTTATTAGTGTATGTGGTACAGGTGGTGTCAAAGGAATGACTTCTAAAGAAATACTTGAATATTGGAGTATGGCTATGGGCATTGACTGGATGACACGCAAAGAGTTGGCGCAGGCTATACCGCCAGCATATACCGAATGGATTGGTAGACAACTTGCGATGCAATTAATGTTAGTAACGTAATTAATTCTTGTGAAAATTACTTGAAATCTTAATATGTAAAAGCATTGAAAATGTTGAGCCAAAAGAAGGAAAGCGAGGCGAAGAAGAATGAGTGATTTATTGAAACTTAATAACATAGTGCAACGAAGTGGCGACATAAAAGCTTTTCCATTGTCAAGCAATATGAAAAGTGCAAAGCACGGTAAAGGCCCATGGGGAGAAGTGACTATTGCAATCGACAGTGAGAGCGTAGAACGTCTTTGGGGCAATGATGCTATTGGTATTTTATACATCGTTGGCAGGGATGAGTGGAAAAAGGAAAGCGAGGGCGAAAAAATGAAGCCTGATGGCGTGTCGGATGATATTTTCAATGACTTAGTAAATGCACTTGATAAAGCAATAATGCTGATATATGACATGTCAATAAGGAAAGTAGCATTTCCAGGCGACATGATACGCAGATGGGAGAATCTTGTTAAATATGCAAGGGCAAAGGAAAGTGAGGTCGAGCACGATGGCTAAACCCGATATAAGCAAGGTAATACCCTCACTTGCACGTCAGGCATTGAAACTTGCCGGCGGCGACAGAAAAATAGCGTATAGCAATTACATAAAGCTGTATTTTAGGCAAACAGGCAGACTTGCGCCGGGATGCGACAACAGGGATTTACAGGCATTTTACGATAGTAAGGAGGTCGAACACGATGCCTAAAGCGATATTGGAGTTGGAGATGCCGGAGAGTTGTGCAGAATGTCCATGTAAGGGCACAGATGTTTGGGGAATGGTAAGATGTCGGCTAATACACATGAAAAGCGATAAATACAGCGGAATGGCTGAAGGATACGCATATAAAAGACGGACAGACTGCCCGCTGAAGCTGGTGGAGGATTTTGACACCATCGAAGCCTTGCAGCAGGAGAATAATGGCTGGCGAGAACGGTACGATGAATTGGATACTGGGCATAGCAGGCTATTTAAGGATTTCTGCAAATTGCAGCAGGAGAATGAGCAACTACAAGCACAGGTGGCACGGATGTGGGAGGCATTGCGGAAGGCGAGGGAGGCTATCAAGGCAGCATGGAGCGTCGGGAGTGTAAATGCGGCTATGGACAAAGCAAGAGAAGCCCTTGCCGAAATCGACAAAGTGATAGGAGGGAAGGAAGAATGAGCAATACTTATTTCAAGGCAATGTCAGTCATGGGCTGTGAAATTGGTGGTATAACAAGGCGAAGTTTATGCCGTCATAACTGCTGTGATGGCGAGAATTGTGTAACATGGTTAGAAAAACAATTTGCCAAACTTAATGAATATGAGGAAGCCAAATCAGACGGGCGGCTGAAAATATTGCCTGCAAAACCAGGCGATATAATATACCGTCCTGAAGCGTTGCAGTTTTGCTGGGTGATTACAAAGGTGGAGATATATGAGGATGAGATAGTATTCATTGATGATTCGGACAACATTTTCAGACCTGACGACATCGGCAAGACCGTCTTCCTCGCCCGAGAAGAAGCGGAAAAAGCGTTGAAGGATGGTGATGCAGAATGACATACGAAGATGTGAAAGCTATTCGTGACAATCCTGAACTGCTGAAGGAGGGAAGCGTATGAGATTGAGTGACGAAAACACAAGAGAAGGTAGGCATTTGACGCCAGAGGAAAGGATTGCGTTGCAGGCAGAGGAAATTAAGCAGTTGCAGCAGGAGAATGAACGGTTAAATGCTGCACAAGTTGCTACACTCAAAGCCGAAAACGAGATGCTTAAATCTCTTACATCCGACATTCCCCTCGACCGCCTTGAGGAAATCTGTAAGGCGTACAAGGAAGATAGAATACTTATCCTGCCAAAATGTCCAAAATGTGGTCTTGTAAACGCTTGGGGCATTGGAAAAAGAAACTGCGATAGATGCGGCGCGAATTTAAACGGAGGTGATGTATAGTCTTGATTATCGCTGTTGACTTTGACAACACATTAGCGTTTACAGACTATCATGACATTCGCGCGCCTAACCAGCCGGTTATAGATTATATTAAAGCGCGCAAGCTGGCGGGCGACACGATTATATTATACACCTGCCGAAACGGACAAGCCCTTGCAGATGCGGTTGAGTGGTGCAGACAGCAAGGCATTGAGTTTGACTACGTTAATGAAAATGTGCCGGAACTCATTGAGCGGCACGGTGACAGCCGGAAGATTGCGGCGGACATTTATATAGACGATAAAAACGTGTTGGTGAGTGAAATCATGAAGGAAATGGAGGTTAAAGAGGAATGTAAATGAAAATCGTTGACGGAAAAATAGCTGAAGCCACAAAAAGCGAATTGTTTAATTATTGGTTAACACGCGGGTATGATGATATTTATTCGTTTCCGGAGTTTCTGGAACGGATGAAGAAATGCGGGGTAAAAACTATAGACAGCAAAGAATGTGAATAATGCTTCCTGCATACAACCCTAAATACGATGAATTATTAGGTGTCACTTTAGCTTCAGATAATCAGTTTGCAGTCAAGATATGTTAGGGGTGATTACAACGTATATATGCCTTGACTGTTACAATGTGTTTAGCAAACCAGAACGCCATATCTAAAAGAATTTACCGGAGGCTTAAAGGAGTGCTGTTTATTGAACGTAAATGATATTAAATCAATAGAATCTGAAGCAGGTATTATTGCAACAATAATTAATCATCCCGAATATATTTTTCATTCAGAAGATTTAAAGCCAAATCATTTTACAGATCAGCAAAATGCTTACATATATTATGCTATATGCGAACTTGCTAAAAAGGGTATTGATAAAATTGATGCTTATAATATAACCAACCTGTTAAACTCTAAAGAATCGACAAGAAAAATTACCGAAACTATAACAATACCAGCATTAAATGAATTGATTGATTATAGCCAGCTAATCGCCAGGAATTCTATTGAGGAATACAAACTTCTTGTAAAAATAGTTCTTGATAAAGCATTTCGCAGAGAAACATATAAAAAATTAGTCGAATGCGAAAATCTATGCTTCAACGAAAAAGAAGAAAATGTTCAAAGTCGAATTTATAAAGAAATTGAAACACTTGTTTTTAAATATCAGGATTTAGATGAAATAAAACCAATGAAAGATAGGGTTGACAGTATATGGCAACAAATTAAAAAAGGACAAAATGATAAAAATTTCATCGAATTTAAGTTCCAATCATTAAATAAATATTGTAAATTATCAAGAACAGACGCAATAATATTTGCTGCAAGAGAAAAACGAGGAAAAAGCATAATGCTTTTGAATTGTTTGGTTGACTTACTTAAAAAAGATCAAAGTGCAATATACATAGATACAGAGCTTGATACACCATTGTTTTTAATGAGACTAATAAGTCACCTTACGCAAATTGAATTTTCTAAAATAAGAGACGGTACATATTCCAATGAAGACGAAATTAAAATTCAAAACGCTATAACATGGATTAAGAGTAAAAACTTTACTCATAAATACATACCAATTATAGATGATGATAAATTAATATCTGTTGTTAAGCAATATAAATATAAATATGGTTTGGACGCTGTTATATTAGATTATTTAAAAGGTAATGGTGAATTCTATTTGGATGCATACAAAAATTCTGCATCTCTTGGTAAAACCACTGATGTTTTAAAGAATTATATTGCAGGTGAATTAAATCTATTCGTTCTGTCTGCCGTACAAGCTACTTCAAATGGAGCAATTGCCGATTCGGCAAAAATAATCAGAAATTGTTCTTCGCTAATATATTTAGAGAGAAAAAGTCCAGAGCAAATAGAAGCGGACGGTGGATTAGAATATGGAAATATGTTTATAAAAGTCATTGCCAATCGAAACGGCGAAATAATGACTAATGATGAGTATATATCGTTATATTTTGATGGAAATAGATGTACTTTTACAGAAAGTAAACAACCTATTAGAAAAGAACCGTATTAAGGGGCAATATGGAAATCCAAGATATAATCGACAAAGTAGATATTGTAGAATATATACAACAGTTTATTGATCTTAAAAAACAATCAAATGGAGAATATGTTGCGCTCTGCCCATTTCATACCGAAAAAACTCCATCATTTACAATTACTCCCAGAACACAATTATTTTACTGTTTCGGATGTGGTGCAGGCGGTAATGTTCTTAATTTTATACAGAAATACAATAAATGTAGTTATGGAGACGCTATTATAATATTAAAACAATATGCAAATATAACTGAAGATTGTATAGATTTAAGGCTGTCTGCAACAAAAATCATTAAAAAATATAGAAAATTACCAAATATAAAAACATGTATAAAACACTCGTTTTTACCAGTAGACGAGATGGATAAATATGAAAATGATAAGTCAAAACTAAAAATATGGGCAGACGAAGGTATTTCATATGAAGTAATGGAGAAATATCAGGTTCGATACGATCCTGTTAATAACAGAATAGTTTTCCCGGTAAGGGATAACGATGGAAATATTATTTCTGTTAAAGGTAGGACATTGCATCCAGATTGGAAAGAAAAGAAACTGCGCAAATATACATACTACAATCAAATTGGCGATGTTGATTTTATTTTCGGATTTTATGAGCATAAAGATTATATCTTACAATCGAAAGAAATAATACTTTTCGAGGGCGAAAAATCCGTTATGCTTATGGAAAGCTGGGGATTTTATAATACCGGCGCAATACTTACTTCTCATTTAAACGATTTTATATTACAAACTCTTATAAAGCTCGGAGTAAGGGCTGTATTTGCACTCGATAAGGATGTTGATATAAAGGCTGATAAAAATATTAAGAAGTTATCTCATTTCGTAAAAGTTGAGTACATATACGATAAAAACAATCTTTTAGAACCGAAAATGTCGCCAGTTGATTTGGGAAAGGATATTTGGTTGCAGTTGTATGAAGGAAGGCGATCTCTTAATTGATAGATAATTACACCATTTATCATTTACATAGTGATTTATCAAATGGTGTTACCAATATAGATAGTGTTACAAAGTTCAATGATTATATAGCAGAGGCACAAAAAAATGGCATGAATGCTCTGGCGTTTAGTGAACATGGTAACATATTTGAATGGTGGCATAAAAAATGTGCAATTGAAAATGCTAAAATGAAATATATACATTCGGCAGAGGTTTATTTAACCGAAACATTAGATGAGAAAATAAGAGACAATTATCACTGTATCCTAATCGCAAAGAATTATGATGGGTTTAAAGAGCTAAATAAACTTTTAACATATTCGTTTCGCAGAGACGACAATCATTTCTATTATGTGCCGAGAATTAGTTTTGAAGAGTTGTTTAATACGAGTGATAACATCATTTTAACAACAGCTTGTCTCGGTGGTGTATTATTTAAAGGAACTGATACGGCAAAACAAAAATTTTTGGATTTTTGCATAAAAAATAAAGATAGATGTTTTCTTGAAATACAACATCATTTAGACAGCAATCAGATCACATATAATAAATACTTATACGAATTATCGCAAAAATATAAATTAAGACTAATTGCCGGCACTGATACCCATGCTTTAAACGATACACATATTGCTGGTCGTCAAATGTTGCAAAAAGCAAAAAACATATCATTTCCAGATGAGGATAACTGGGATTTAAAATTTAAAAACTTCGAAGAATTATGCGATGCATATAAAAAGCAATCGTCACTACCAGAAAGTGTGTATTTAGAAGCTATACAAAATACAAATGTACTCGCAGATATGGTTGAAGAATTTAGTATTGATAGAAGTACTAAATATCCAAAAATTTATGATGATCCTTACAATACATTTGTAAATAAGATTAAAGAAAAAAGAGAAGCACATCCTTATGTTAACGAAAGATACCCACCTGATGTTTTAGATGAAGTAATTAAAATGGAAGTTGATACATATGAAAAAACGCAATCAATTGACTTCATGCTCCTTCAGAATTATTTAAGAGAGTGGGAAAAAGCGAATGGTATTCAATGCGGATATTCAAGAGGAAGCGTTTCTGGTAGTGAAGTGGCATATATATTAGGCATTACTGAAATGGACAGCCTGAGATTTGGATTAAACTTCTTTAGATTCCAAAACCCTTCAAGAGTTACCAATTGTGATATAGATACTGATTATTCTGCAAATGATAGAGATAAGGTCAAAGAATTTATTTTAAAAGAACATATGGGGTTGCCCAATCTAAAATCGAGCGAAATAATCACATTTAATACAATTGAACTTAAAGGTGCAATTAGAGACATTGGACGAGCATTAGGAATACCACTAAAAGAAGTTGATTTAATAACAAAAAAATGTGATGATGAAAATGAAATTGAAAATTTAAGATGCAAGTATCATGAGCTATTTAAATATGTAGATATTGTTCAAGGCACTATTGTTTCTATTGGTACACACCCAAGCGGTGTATTAATAAGCGATTTAGATATATCAGAGCAAATAGGGTTGTGTACTACATCAACATCAAGTTATCCAATTTCAATGTTAAATATGAAAGAACTTGATGATTTGATGTATGTAAAGCTCGATATATTAGGTCTTGATAATATCGGCGTAATTAATGAAACATGTAAAATGTTGGGTATAGAAAGGCTTAATCCAGACAATACTGACTTGAACGATATGGCAGTTTGGAAAAGTATTAGAGATGACACAACAATGATTTTCCAATGGGAATCTGAATTTGCTCAAGCATATCTAAAAAAATTCATGTCTGATAAAACATTAGAAATTGTTCAAAAATATATACCCAACTTTTCAATGATAAAATGGTTCTCATTCGGAAACGGACTTATTAGACCAGCGTGTGAAAGTTATCGTGAAGATGTTGCAGAAGGTAAGTTTTACGATCATGGTTTTGATGAGTTAAACGAATTTCTAAAACAAACAATGGGATATGTAACAATGCAGGAAGACATTATGCAGTTCCTTGTCAAGTTCTGCGGATATTCGCAAGCCGAATCCGACACTGTTCGCAGAGCAATTGCGAAGAAAACTGGAACGGAAGAATTACTTCCTGAAATTAAAAATAGATTCATAGAATACTCGTCAGCTAAATATGGCGCATCAAAAGAAAAGTTAGCTGAAATTATAAAACCATTCCTTAAAATTATAGTTGACGCATCGTCATATGCATTTTCTTGGAATCATAGTGATAGTTACTCTTGTATTGGTTATATATGTGGCTATTTAAGATATTACTATCCTCTGGAATTTATAACCGCTTCATTAAATACTTTTATTGATAATGAAAAAAAGACTTTGGCAATAACTGAATATGCACAAAAAAGAAAAATAAAAATATTGCCAGTTAAATTTGGATTTTCAAAATCTACATATAGTTGCGATAAAGAAACAAATTCTATTTATAAAGGATTAGCTTCTGTTAAATACCTTAATAGTCAAGTTTCAGATGAATTATATTCACTTAAAGATAATAAATATGAGTATTTTGTAGATTTGTTAAAAGATATAAAAGAAAAAACTTCGCTAAATTCTAAGCAGCTAAAAATACTTATAAAAATTGACTATTTCAGCAAATTTGGGAATTCCAAAGAACTTCTACGAATAGTTGACATTTTTGAAATGCTGAAATATGGGGACGCAAAACAATTATCAAAAGAGAGTGTACCGTTAGATTTATTGCCTATTGTAAGCGAATATTTAAATGGCACTAATAAAGATGGTAGCCAATCTAAATCATACTCAATTTTAGATATGGACGGTCTTTTGCATGCGTTCGAGAAATATATCAAAAGCTTAAATATCGAAGATTTCGACTACAAAAATAAAATACAAAACCACATTGAATATTTGGGATATTTCGATCTAAATACTGGTAAAGAAGAAGATAGACCAAAGTTATATATTCAAAAATTATATCCTGCAAAAAGAAAAAAAGACAATAAGGTGTTTGGTTATAATATTATAACAAGATCAATTGGTAGTGGGATTGTATCATGTTTTACAATATATAATAGGGTTTATAATTCTAATCCTGTTAATGAGGGAGATATTATATATTGTAAAAAATACTCACGAGATGGGAAATATTTTATAATGGAATCGTATGAACGAATCTAATAATAGATAAAATCAGAGTTTTATGAGATTTATGTTTCTTCTGAAAGCCGCTTCGATGATTTTGAATTCAA
>ENA-UPSA01002135-UPSA01002135.1-bioreactor-metagenome-genome-assembly--contig:-NODE-2135-length-14726-cov-54.297389_pt1 | contig 14726 bp, 10 predicted proteins | sample MGYA00238183_ERZ773288 | MGnify/ENA primary metagenome ERZ773288 (study PRJEB29028, sample SAMN07631243) | bioreactor metagenome | isolation source: Switchgrass digestor | place: USA: Dartmouth... | reverse complement strand
CGAAGGGAGGAAAATGTAGCTTAAAATTTTTGAAATAGTGTCTTGACAACGGGGGCACTACAGTCTTCCATCATTTTTGCTGGGTCGTATGCTACATCCATTGTTATCAGTGTATAGGCTATTCTTATCAATTTGTTGCATAATGCTATCAATGACTGCTTTTTCTTAAGCGGGTTTTCTTTTTTCGTGGTGTAGTATTTGTGCAACGTGTTAAACTCTTGGTTTTTAGCAGCCAGCGGCAGGATGGCCCGAAACAATATGGCTCGCAGCCTGCTTCGGCCTCTTTTGGTTATCTTGGTTTCTCCCTTATGTTCACCAGAGCTGTTTTCTCTTAGATTCAAGCCTGCAAGTTTTATGATCTGCTTTGGATGACTAAACCTAGTGATGTCCCCTATCTCTGCTAGAAAACCAGCTACTGTCTTTATCCCGATTCCCTTTACTTCCAATAATCTTTCTGCACCTGGTATGTTTAATACAATATCCTCCAGATGTTTTTCAAGTTCATCTAGGATTTTTCTAACTTCTAGGTATTCTTTCAGCAACAGTTGCATTTCATATTCTGCCATTTTCAAGCCTTCTTTAATTCCTACGCTACTATTGGCTATTGCTATGAGCTTTTGAGCCCTTTTGATGCCCACTGCTCTCTTGATTTCTTCTCTCCAGATAGATACTATTTCTTCAGCGGTGTGGCCTACTATCTTACTTGGCAAGCACATTCTTTCCAGTGTCATGATGGCTGCTTTCCCTTCCCAGTCAGAAAAAACCTTAAGAAATTCAGGAAAATACGTGTCTAACCACCTCTGCATTTTGTTCTTGATACTCCACATCTTTTTAAGCCATTCTTCACGCAGATTATTCGCTTTCCTAAGTTCCGCGTATTTCCCTGTAGGTATATAGGGTATTTGATAACGTCCATCCTTCACTAGCATGGCTATTGTTTTAGGGTCTTTACGATCGCTTTTACTTGGCGAATTATCATCAAGTTCTTTGGCCTTCTTCACATGATACGGATTGACTTGAACTACCATGATACCCTCTACCAGTAAGGCTTGTGCAAATGTATACCAATAATGTCCAGTTGGTTCAATGCCCACTATTATTTTGTCTTTACCATTCTTTTCTGCTGTCTTTTTTGCCCATTTCATAAACTCTGAAAACCCGGTGCTATTAGCCTTGAAGCTGATGGTTCTATCCAATTCTATTCCTCTCCAGTCAAAAGTCCTTGCATAATGTATCTTTTTAGCAATATCAACCCCGATTACCAGCGTTTTATCTGTGATTTGCATAATCTTAAAATTTTGGTTATACTTCATATTGAAGACCTCCTGTAGTTTTATTTGTGTCGTTTTCTTGCGGTTAACCACCACAACTCTATTCTACAGGCTTGGTCTTCTTTTTTCAAAGTGCATTAATGTTCATTACAGGAATGCTTCTTTTTTAAATCTTCATACACCTTAAATGGTGCTTGCATATGAATTCCAAGACCCTTACCCGGTGTGAAACCAATATATCCCGATGTATGTTCATTCACACTTAGTGGAAGTATGTTTTTTAGTTTATCTACTATTATTTCCCGGTAGTCCTCTTGCTGCTTATCATCCGCTAACTCTATAAAGAATTCAAGTCTAGTGGGAGAATTATTTATACCGGATTTTTTTCCCATTTAGATACCCTTTCTGACACTAAATATGTAAACTTGATATTTTCATCTTTGCGAGTTTTACATTCGAAATCACACAAAGGAAACCATAACTCATTTAAGGGTGATAATTTTAAATAACCTTGTACACTTTTTATTCCGAATTCCTTTTTTGCTTTTCTTCCCGCAGTACATTTGAACTCTGTAAAGTTAAACTTCTCAGCTTCAAGCTTGTCTACCCATTCTTTATAGTCATTAAACTTTCCTTTTTTACTTTCTCCAGCCCATATATTAGCTCTTATTACTCCGCCTTCACCTTTAAACTCGTCTATTAATCTAAATAACCTTAATATATCTCTATCCAAGGTAAAATCAAATATCTGAAATAGTATTTTCTTATCCCTTATAAGCATATAACCCGCACCTTTCCAACTCTTTAACATAACATATTTAATCCTTTTAAAGAGTTAAGACCTTGCAACTTTTACGACATTCCTATTTCGTATTTATAATAAAATATCTCAGCAGAATCCATAAACAGTAAATTCTGCTGAGGTATTCAAATAAACTGTATTCTCATAACTTATCATAATTACATTTTATTTAAAATAATTCCGCATATTTTACATAGTCTTTTATGAAATCATCCAGTTCGGAATTCATATCTTTTAAATTGCCGTAAAGCCCATGTTCGGCCAAATAAAACCCATCATTTAATTTGCTTACCTTTTTAATTATATCATTTTCTAAAGCATCACCATCAACGCTTTGGGCGATTCTATGTAACATGCCGGCAATTTCAGACCCTGAATCATGATTCTCATTAAACTTCAGTGCAAGTAAACCGAAAAGAACATTTACAACTACTTTAGAGTCATATTCGCCTTTAACGTTTTTCAGAATAGATGCAATTTCTTCCGGATCCTTACTGCCATTGACCGAAACTTCTATTAAAGAATTATCAATATTTTGATCCTCTTCGATAGCTTTATCTGCCCAATTAATTACGTCATTTTTGCTAAATAATCCAGCTATAAGACCAAGCCTATATATTTCTGCTCTTTCTTTTAAATTAACGGCATTATCGGGTGTGGGTGCCGGAGTTACTGTCGCAATAGCCGTTGGCTTGGGCTCAGGTGTCTGCTGAGGTTCCTCCGTCTGTTGTGGTTCTTCAGTTTGCTGCGGTTCCTCTGTCTGCTGTGGTCCCTCTGTCTGCTGAGGTTCCTCCGTCTGCTGCGGTTCCTCTGTCTGCTTCGGCTTTTCTGTCTGCTTCGGCTTTTCTAAATACTCCAACACAACATCGAGCATTCTAACTGCTTCTGCTCTGGTTATAAGTCTCCCCGGTCTGAATGTCCCGTCGGGATAACCCTGTATGATTCCGAAAGATGCGAGATTCTTGATGCTTTTATATGAATAGTCCGCAAATGTATCCTCATCCGCAAACTTATAATCTTCCGCTCCCTCGAAATAGTCATCATCAAACAGCTTTGCCAATATTACAACCGCATCCTGCCTGCTCATATTATCCATCGGCTTGAATGAACCGTTTTTATACCCCTGTATTAAACCTTCACCTGCAGCATACGCTACAGCATTATAAAACCAATCACCTTTTTTTACATCGGTAAAATTGCATTCATTTACGCTTTCTCCTTTTTTAAAAACGTTCATGACCATTGCAGTAAACTCAGCCCTGGTTACAAACCTGTTGGGACGAAACTGTCCGTTTTCATAGCCTGAAACCCAATTTTTGCTCAAAAATTTCTCAATATATTCTCTGCACCAGTGTCCTTCAATATCAGAAAAGGTTTGTGAATTCCGATCGGTATCGGTCCGGGTATTAGTACCCGAAGCTGCAACAGAAATGCTGCCAATCAACATGCAAACAATCAATAAGCAATAAATCGCTTTAAATTTTACTCTCATTGTTATCCTCCCAAAATAAAAATTAAAATAATCGGTTAATAATTAAACTATAATAAACAGATCTGAATTGATAAATCACTACTATTATACCGATATTTTACTAATACTTTATAAAATGGTTATTTTTATCCATACCCCATTTATTATATTATACCGATTGAATTTTTACAACTAGATTCCACTTAACCAAAAAAGAAGCAGGCACTAATTTGCCTGCCCCAAAATTTCCTGTTTTAAAATTAAAACATCTTCCTTTGTTAGCCCTGTAAGTTTTACTATAAGGTCTATGTCCATATTTTCCTTTAGCATATTAATTGCCACCTTTTTTGTGCCTTCCTTAATGCCTTCCTTAATGCCTTCTTCTTTAATTACAGGATTGTACAGCGTTGTTACCATATTCTCAACCTCCTTGCCCACATTGCTGTAGTCTCCATACTTTTTATATAAATACTCCGATATATTTGTTAATACCCTTAATATCTTTTCCAAATCAGACCCTATTATTTCATTGCTGTTATATAACTCACCAATTATATCTATGGTATTTTTTATTACAACTATAAGCTTTTTAAACTCGTTATTTATTAATCTTGCCTTCTCTTCATGACTTATATTTGGATTATCATAAATAGATTTTATACTCTTTCTTGATTTAAACACCTGCAACGGTAAAAGTGCATACATCTTTTTGTTTTTTAAATCTTCTGCTCCATATTCCCAATACTTCATTACCGGAACTTTAAACTTTATCTCCTGCTCATCGGGCAATTTTAACTTAAAATACAGTTCATCCCTAATATTTTTGTTTTCCTCAAGAAAAATAACCAACTGTTTCGGGTAATATAGTATTGTTTCGGTATTAATATCATCTCCACATTGCTCAACTGCTTTTTCAAAACCGTATCTGAACATTCTTATCGCCATTGAATTATCATTTAATGTCTGAAACTCAATGTGATAACTGAAAGATTTATTATCGGTTCTAATTGTAATAAATACATCTCCGTACAGTCTTCCAAAATCATCATCTATAAATTCGCTATTCGAGTATTCCAAGCTCACTTTATTATAATCATAATCCTCATTAAACAGCCCATTTAAAAGGTTTACCATTACTTTTTTTGACAGTTTGAAAAGAACCTTCATCATTTGGTCAAGCTTAATTTTTTCTTTTGAAACCTCTTTATTCATTAACTTTCTCCTACTGCATTTCTTATATAAAATTATATCATATTACAGTGATATCAACAATATCCCGCTCTACAAGGTTATTTAGCACAAAAAAAGTTTTTTTCATTAACATATTAATTCACCGTTGTAAAACTATGGTCTAATATGTAGAATATTATTAGAATAATTTATGCAAGGGGGTTAATGAGAAATGGCTATAAATAAAAAAAGCCCCTATTCACCAAAAAACAGAGAAACGTCAAACAAAATCGATCGTGATAATAAAGCCGTTGATATCGGAAAGAAAATATTGTCTTTTGTGAGCGGCGGAAAGCTTTTTCCCAATGCTGTTCCCACCGACAAGTGTACAACGGCGGGAGACCCCGTAAACGTTGCAACGGGAAGCTTTTACATCGAAGCTGTCGACCTTCTGATTGAAGACCGGGGCTTGAACTTGAACATAAAAAGAAGATACAATTCAACTGAAAATCACCGGGGTGTGATGGGAAAGGGCTGGGTCTTTGAATATGAAAGCCACCTTATAAAAGACGGTGACAAAATATCCCTTGTGTACCCCGACGGACACGTCAAGGAATTTAAGAAAATCGATTCAGCATGGGAAAACCAAACCGACGAAGACCGGTCGGATACCCTAACGGAAGATTCGGCGGGCTTTATCCTCACCACGGGAAAAAGTCTTACATATCGATACGATGTAAAGGGAAGGCTCACCTCCATAAGTGACCCAAACGGCAATACATTATCTTTGAAGTACAACAAAGAAGGCGAAATCCATACTGTCATTTCACCGGGGGGCAAGATACTGACCTTCGAGTATAAAGACGGAAAGATATGCCAAATAACCGACAACATCGGACGCAAGGTGATATATGATTACATCGGAGACAACCTTACCGAAGTTACTCTGCCCAACGGCGGAACGGTAAGGTACACATACGAAAATGACCGGATTGTAAAGGTAACGGACCAGAACGGCATTACTTATGTAACCAACGAGTACGATGAAAAAGGAAGGATAATAAAGCAGTACGACAGCGAGGGTAACCTGACAGTTATTGAATACGACGATGAAAAATGGGAGAATACCTTTACCTACTGTGCCACAGGGGTTGTGGAGAAATACCGGTACAACGACCGAGGGCTGGTTACAGAGAAGCTGTACAAGGACGGTACCTCTGAGAAATACACCTATGACAAATCCTACAACCGGGACAGTGAGACCGACAGAAACGGAAACACCATAAGAAGGTCCTTTGACAGCAGGGGAAATCTTTCGGTTGAAACCTATCCTGACGGGTACAAAATCGAATACGAGTATGACGAAAAAGGAAACCTTGTAAAAAGAACAACATCGGGTGGCAAGGAAACCCTGTATTTCTACGATGACCGTGGAAACCTTCTGGAAGAGCGTGAAAAGATAGATGAAGGGGAATACTCCGTAACAAAATACGGTTATGACAGCTACGGCAGGCTGGTTTTACGGACGGATGTCCTAGGCAACACCACGGAGTTTGAATACGGTGTAAACCACATCAACAAACCCACAAAGGTAAAAGACCCTGAGGGGAATATCTTTGAATACGGATACGACGCTGCAGGAAGAATGACTTCCATCACGACTTCCTACGGGACGGTGCGTTTTTCATACAATGAAATAAACAAATGGGTAAGCATAACCGATGCAGCCGGCAACACCACAAAGATGGAGTATGACAAAATGGGAAATCTCATAAAGAGAGTACTTCCCAATAACGAAAAAAGCGGCATGGGTTATGAGTACCGCTATGACGCCATGGACAGGTTGATTGAAACCATAGACCCGTTAAAGAACGTAATGGCGTTAAAATACGATATTCACGGCAATTTGATAAAGGAAATCAACCCGAATTATTACGATCAAAAAACCGGTGACGGCACCGGTGTGGAATACGTATACGATGAAAGCAACAGAAAAATAAAGACCTTATACCCCACGGGAGGAGTGGCAAGGACAGAGTACGATCCTGCCGGAAACATAATTAAAACGGTGGCTCCGGTGACTTCCGATGCTTCCGGCAAGCCTCCTGCAACAAAGTATGAGTATGACAACAGGAACCGGCTGGTTAGGATAATCGACCCTTTGGGCAATACCTCAAAGGAGTTCGAGTATGATGCCGAGGGAAGGATTGCAAGGGAGAAAAACGCAAAAGGCCATGCTACAATTTACAAATACAACTGTGCCGGCTGGCTTTTGGAAAAAAGAATCCCGGTGGAAGAAAAGGCAGGCCTGGTGCTGTACAACGTAACACTGTACGAATACGACCTGATGGGAAGAAAGATTAAAGAAAAGCTCTCTCCCGAGTGCGTTGCCGAATCCGCTTATCCCGATAAGTGGAATATAATAAGCTATGACTACGACAAAACCGGAAGGATAATAAGGATAACCGATTCCACTGGAGCCAAAGCGGAGTATGAGTATGACTGTCTTGGAAACAGAACCTGCGAGAGGCTAAAAATAAACGACAAAAAGACCAAAACCACCCGCTACCGTTATAACAGCCTGGGCCTTTTAGAGAAAAAGATTGAGGAAATAGACGGTGACGAGCTGAAGCAAAAGGCGGAAGGTAAGGCCATAGCCCAGACGGTTTACGGGTATGACCCCAACGGAAACATAACCTCAATAACCACTCCCGAAGGATTCAAGACCCTTCTTTTCTATGACGCTTCCGACCGGCTCATAAAGATAATCCGTGAAGACGGAAAGGACATTAAGAGAGTTACCGCCTATGAGTATGATGCAGCCGGAAACCTTGTGAAACTGACCGACTGCAACGGAAACTCAATAAAATACGACTATGACAGCATGAACCGCCGGATTAGGATAACCGACAAGGAAGGCGGAGTCACAAGGCTCTTTTATGACGAAGCGGGAAACGTAATAAAGCATGTAACCCCGCAAAACTACGATCCCGAGAAAGATGACGGTCCTGGGACTCAGTACAGGTTTGACGAACTGAACCGCCTCACAGAGATAATCAATGTCCTGGGCGAGACAGTTCAGAAGAACAAATACAACAGTGCCGGGGAACTGGTGGAAAGAATAGATGCCATGCAGAAGGGCATTGAATACCGGTACGACATTGGAGGAAGAATAAAGGAAATAATCACCCCCGGTGCATCCAAAGCAGGTGTGGCAGCACAACAGTATACCTATGACGCCCTGGGCAACATAACCGGAATACAGGACGGTGAGGGCAACCGGACATTCTACACCCTCGATTTATGGGGAAGGATAACCGAAATAAAGAAAGCCGACGGCAGCGTTGAAAAATACACCTACGACTATGCCGGAAACATAACAAGCACCACCGACGGAAACGGCAACACAACAATGTACAATTACAACAGCAGAAACCTTCTGTCGGAAATCATCGACCCTGTGGGAGATAAAATAGAGTACAAATACGACCTTCAGGGAAGGCTGGCACGCAAGACCGACCGGAACCGGAGAATAACGGAATTCTTATATAACCTTGACGACAATCCGGTTTTAATGAAGGACCTTGCCACCGGTATAGCCGAAAGTTTTGTCTACAACACGGACGGAACATTGAAGACGGCATCCGGAGGAGGAATAGTATACAGCTATGACTACACCCCGAACATGAACCTCAAGAGCAAAAAAGCAAACAACAAACCTCTTTTGGAATACAGCTACAACAAAGACGGCAAAGTGGTAGAACTCAAGACCGTCAGAGAAAGCCGAATTCAATACAAATACGACCTTTTGGGCCGGATACAGGAAGTATGGCACAAAGACAAAAAAGAGGCAGAATACAACTATAACCCTGACGGGACCATAGCTTCCATAAAGTTTGCCAACGGAATGGAGGCAAGCTACAGTTATGACGATGACAAGAATATTACCGGAATAATTACAAAGGATGCAGAGGGCAGAGAAATATTAAACCACCGCTATGTCTACGACATCAACGGCAACCGGACGGAACAGGAGGAAAACGGCGAGATAACCCGGTACATCTATGACAATCTGAACCGGCTGTCAAAGGTGCAATACCCCTATGGAGCGGAAGAGTTTGAGTATGACATGGCCGGAAACCGAATAAAGAGAACCTTTAACAATATAGTCACTACATACGATTACGACAAAAGAAACCGCTTGACCGAAAAGGTGGAGGGCGGCGTGCAGACCTCGTACCGCTATGACCCGCAGGGCAACCTGATTGCGGAGGAAGGTCGCCACGGAACCACCAAATATACCTATGACTGCTTTAACCGAACCGCAAGCATACAGAGCACAACGGGCGGATATGTTCAAAACCGGTACGATCCTGAAGGACTGAGGTATGAGCTTTTGGAAAACGGAAAGTTGAGCCGTTTCATATTCAGCGGCAGAGAAGTTGTAGCGGAGGTTGACACCAACAACAGCCTCAAGGCTGCAATAGTAAGGGGACACGAGATTCTTGCCCAAAAGGATGTAAAGGACAACAGCTACTATTACCTCAACAATGCCCATGGGGATGTCATGGGACTTGCGGATGCAGCCGGAAATATCGTGAACAGTTACAAATACGATGCCTTCGGAAATACTGTTGAAGCTGTTGAGAAGGTTCAGAATCGGTTTAGGTATACCGGAGAGCAGTATGACCAGGTTACCGGGCAGTATTACTTACGTGCAAGATTCTATAACCCGGTTGTGGGAAGGTTTACACAAGAAGATACCTACAGAGGCGATGGATTAAACCTCTATACATATGTAAGTAACAATCCAATAAACTATATCGACCCCAGCGGCTATAGCGGTTGTCAAGACAAATCAAAGGCAGTAAAAGCTCCTCCCAAAACACTTGAGGATATGTATAAAATTGATCCCCAAAAAATGGAGTATCAAGCTATCCAAGTAAGTGTAAAGGATAATACTGTTAAAGTTGTAGCGTATATATATTTTACAGGCGATGCAAACGAAAAGCTTGGTGACACCGGTAAGACCTATGCAGAAATTATTGAAAAAGGAATAGAAGAAAAATGGTCAAAAGAATTTACCGGTACAAAAAATGATTTCGGTGAAGGAGTAAAAGGTAAAATTGAAACAGAAGTTATTAGCATGGTTCCAGGTAAACAATATATAGTAGACCCTAAACAAAAGTTCTTTGAAATAAATGTAGTAGATTCAGACGGAGTTTCAAACGTTAACCTTAGCAAAGCCGGTAATACTTGGAGTATAAATAAGACATCAGATATGAAAATGACCCTATTTTCAGGTTTTAAAGGTGGTCCTGCCAGGACAGAAACACAATTAAAGAATACTGCTGCACATGAGTTTGGACATATGCTTGGCTTAGAGGATGCATATAATTATAAAGTCAATAATGATATCAGTCCGGTGACAGACATAATGAGGTGGAGAACCGTAGAGAATCCAACAGTAACCAATAATGATATTAAAATGATGTTAAATGCAGCTACGCAGGATAAATGGCAAAAATGGTCGAGTATGGGACTAATTAAGAAATGATTTTATCAACTAAAAGAGGTTGAGATAAATGAGGAAAATTATACTGCTGATAATTTCAATACTCTTTACTTTTTTCATTTCAGCTTGTAATACAAGGGAGGAAGATAAAATGGAACTGTCAAAAATAAATAATGAAAAGGAAAAAACACAAAAAGAATTTACAGCTTTCATTTCAAAAGATGGCGAAAGGTTGCTGGAATTAATCTACAAATTAAACAGTAAAGAGGGATATTTCTATATGGATATAGATGACAGCGAGATAAGTGTAGACACAAATAAAGGAAAAGAATTTGAAGAAGCAAGTGAATTTGTTAAATCATTATCTATCATAATGAAGGAAAATAATTTTGACCAATTAGTTCAAGAGGAGTCAAACAAGGACATAATATTTTTCAGGACTGTTAGGAAAAGCAATATTTTTGCTATGCACAGGCTAATCTATCATAAAGGTGAGTTAGATCCCGAAACTCAACATGATTATAAGAAGATAGCAAATGATTTTTACTACTCATACTCTGTTGGAGAATAGAGGTAGGGATAGGTACAATGCTTCAATCAAGAATAAGACCGGAATCAAACAATAAACGCAAAAAAATATGTAAGAGGCTTAAGTCTCTTACATATTTTTTAATCAAAATTTCTAGGCTATTTTATCTTTGAAAAATCAAAGGAATCCGCAAATTCCTGCAATACCTCAACCGTAATATTGTCTGAATACGACATCCAGCCTCCTTCCAATCCCGAAAGCACATTTACCGTGACGAAGGAATTGGGAAGGTCTGCAATAACCAATGCCTTTTCATTGCCCAGGGCCAGTGAAACCTTGACACCGCTTCGGGTTTTATATTCCCACTCCGTATAATCATTTACATTACCAATGTTCAGGTAAGTGGTGGAAAAAGTACCTTTTACATAGTTTCCAAACTGGTAGTCAATACTTTTACCGCTTTTGAGATTAGCTCTCCCGTCATAATGGAAGGTGCCGTCATTGTAAACATAACCGCTTAAAACAGTATTCTCATCTCCAATAAAATCACCGATACCTGCCTCTCTTATCAATTCCTCTTCTTCATAGACAATTGTTATGGATTCATGCAATGAAAGATTGTATTTTTGTACGATTTCCTCCAATTTATCGGCCATATCCTTTGAATAAACCAGATACATCGGATATTTTTCCGTATATTCGTTGGAGCTGTTCCCTACCTGGCTCAAAATACTGCCGTCGGTATCGTATCCGGCACAAAACAAATTCCACTCAGCACTCGCTTTATATTCATTACTGTCGGGATATCCCTGCATAACAATTAAGTCAGGTTCTTCCTGTCCATTTTCCATACCCTCCGGCGAACTCGGATTACCTGTATTTGCCGTAATAGCAGGGTCATAATTGTTCTTAATAACCAGGTCTCTAATTCCGTACCAACGTGTAGCCAATGCGATAACACCAATAGTTGTAATAACGGCTGCAGCTGCTGCAATACCTACAATTTTCTTCATATTCATCTTTTTTTGACCTCCTGATTTCTGTTCGCTTCTTTTTTTGATTTCTTCAGCAAACCGAATCGGCATTTCAGTATACTCTTCTTTACCGCCCTGCAAGCGGAACAATTCATCCGAAATTTCCTCGGCTCTTTCAAAATCTTCATGCAGGACAGCCTTTTCCAATTCTTTTTTTAATGCTGAAATTCTATCCATAATAAATAACCTCCACTTACTCTGTAAAGCGCTTTACACTTATATATGTTTAAATACATCTAATGTAACTTGCTTTTTATAAATTCTCATCAAGTTTTAATTTCTTGACAATCTTTTGTATTTCTCTCCTGAGCCTTACCAGCCGCATACGCATTGCCGTTTCGCTGGTGCCTTGCTCCTTAGCAATTTCTCTAATTGGCTTTCGCTCAATGTAACGCTGTCTATATAGCTCATTATTACTCGAACTCAAGCTGCCGATAACTTGATCGGTATAAGCTGTCTCGTCAATGTTTCGATCCAATTCCGTTAAGATTTTTTCACATAAGTCCGCATCATCTTGGGCAACATTATCAGACAGGTCTTCAAGTATAATAATCCTTTGACGTTTCATATGCGTCAGCGATATGTTCCGTGCCGTTTTGTACAGAAATGCAACCGGTTTTTCATGCTGTAAGAAGTAGTCGCCTTTTTCATACGCGATTATAAAAACTTCCTGAATTAAATCCTCGGTAGTTTCTCTGTTTCCCGTCATGGCAAATATATATTTGTAAATTTCATTATAATTTTCCTGACAAAGCTCCTCAAAACTTTTCATTTTGCCCACCTCTATTATATTTATATATTGTTTTGAGTAATGTAACAAGAAATTTTTATGTCAAATGAAGTGGTATTTAATGGGCCGGTATATATTGAAATGCCGTAAGCCTCAACCTCTCTCCGTTTTCCTTAACCATTCATTAAAAGCAGCCGCTATTTTAGTCCAGAATTCTTCATATTTATCATCCTTAAGCTCTTCTTAACTATTTATTTAAGCAAATTTAGAGTAGTTTCAAGAGCTGCCTGCGTATTTCCGATATTAATAATGTAAATTTTGATAAATTTAATTAGGAGGTTATCAACCCGTTTATCGATTTTCTCATGTCTGTCGGTCCACAGCACAAATATACCGGCTTTTCACTAAACTTAATCATAGTGTTTTAAGCACCCCACAGACACTTTTTAACATCTTCAGATCGGTATTTTCCTTTACAGTAATATGGCAACCATTGATTTCTATAGATATGCTGTTATCTGTATATTGTGGTTTTTCCGGGTTTAGTTTAACCCATCCACTAGGTACGTTATTTGTGAACTCCTCTGATATTATTAGTTCATTGCAGGCCTCTTCCCTTAATTTTCGCTGCCAATAAAAATATGTGTGTTTACTTATTCCTGCATCTTCACAGAACTTCTTGATACTTTTCCCGCTCTCGTTCCTGGCTTTTATTATTTCTGCCCATTGACTTAGCCGGTATTCTTTTGCTATCATTTGTGTATTCATACAATCACCCCTATCGTGGTTGAAAAAGTTTATACAGTTTTTGCACTTTTTAAAGTTTTTCAACTTTTTCAACCGGTTTTAAATGATTGTACTACTTCTTAGTTAGACATACCATGTGCGGATCAGGTCGAGTAAACCCGGGGACTTTCACCCCGAGCTTCTCACAGAACCGTACGTGATAGTCTCCCATCATACGGCTCTTGTTATCCAATCGTCGGATGTATTCCCATTTTCCAGTGGTAGAACAATTCTGGTTTAGCTTTCGCCAGTCGAGCCAAGTATCTGAACGCTTTTCCTTTGCTCCCTTTCAGACTCTTATACTTTTTCTTGCACCACCTTACTAATGTGAGATTCACGTAGTCTAATGCTTTCCTTGCTTCCCTTGCTCCGAATCTTGTAAAGTAGTTAGCCCATCCCCTTATTACTGGGTTCATTTCTTCTGCCAACTCCTCAATGTGTACTATTTTGTTATTCATTCTTATTTCCCTTATGCTATCTCTAAGCTTTTGACATGCTTCCTTGCTGGCCGCCGGGCTGAATGTATTAAAGAAGTTGCCATACTTACTCCTGACATGCCTTCTTCTAAAGGTATACCCAAGAAAATCAAAAGATTCATGTTCATGCCTTCCTATAAATTTATCGCTCCTGCAATATACTATTCGTGTCTTTTCCGGGTGTAACTCCAACTTACATTCAAGCATTCTTTTCTTTAATTCCCTTGCGATATATTCTGCCTCTTCCTTTGTTCTGCAGTGCACTATTCCGTCATCCGCATATCTCACCCATTGATTCGCTGGAAACTTCTTTTCCATCCATTTGTCAAATGCATAATGCATAAAGAGATTTGCTAAAACTGGACTTATCACTCCTCCTTGTGGTGTTCCACATTCCCTTTGCTGTATTGTCCCATCAGGCATTCTTATCGGTGCTTTCAGAAACCTCTCTATATACAGAATCACCCATTTGCTGTCTGTGTGCTTTCTTACTGCCTTCATCAATAACTCATGGTCGATATTGTCAAACAATCCTTTAATGTCAAACTCCAATACCCACGGTGTTTTCCAACACCTCTCACGAGTTACTCCTATAGCGTCTATTGCCGAACGTTTTGGTCTATATCCATACGAATTCTCACAGAATATTGGCTCCACTAACGGCTCTAAGCTCATTCTGACAGTCATCTGGGCTACTCTGTCCCCTATCGTAGGTATTCCTAACAGCCTTTTCTTCCCGTTTTTCTTTGGTATTTCTACCCCTCTTACTGCTTCCGGAAAGTAACTGCCTGATGACATCCTGTTCCATATCTTATATAGATTGTTCTTTAAGTCCTTTTCAAACTCTTCGATGCTGACTCCATCAATGCCACCGGCTCCATGATTCGCTTTTACACGTTTGTACGCCTCCAGCACCTGATGTCGTGATATCTCAAACGACTT
>ENA-UPSA01002125-UPSA01002125.1-bioreactor-metagenome-genome-assembly--contig:-NODE-2125-length-14804-cov-65.078988_pt1 | contig 14804 bp, 13 predicted proteins | sample MGYA00238183_ERZ773288 | MGnify/ENA primary metagenome ERZ773288 (study PRJEB29028, sample SAMN07631243) | bioreactor metagenome | isolation source: Switchgrass digestor | place: USA: Dartmouth... | reverse complement strand
ACGGACAGTATTCCGGTTACAATGCCAAAGATGGTAGTTGTTGATGATTATGTCCATAGCATTACTGAAAAATTTGATCTTGTAAAAGAAATAGAAAAAGATAAATATGTTGTTGAAAATAACGTTGAATACACTACTAAAACAAAGCCTTTTGACGGCGCTGGTTTGGTTGACATTTCATTGGCTAAAAAATGGGTTAAAAAATTGAAGCTGGATTATATCCCAAGCGCATTTCAGTTCAGAGCAATTCCTGGACTCAAAGGGAATTTATATACGTTTGATATAATGGCGTTTGCAAAAGAGCGCGGAAGGACTAAAATTGTTGATATATGGGGAAAAGAGTGGGATATAGAGAAAGATGGGATCAATTGCATATTAACGAAAAGCCAGTTCAAGTTCTATAAAAAATTTAATAGCTTTCAAGATTGGCTGGACTCATTCAACGAAGTTATTTATGGGTACAGAAGGACATTTAACATAAGCAAAGTAGCTGATAAAGTGTCTGATCTGCCACGAAGGAAACCATTGAGCTACCAACCTTTGCAAAGCCTGGAATTAGATGAGGAAAAGATTAAGAAATTATGTGCTGATACAGTAGAAGCGATAAAACGGATTAGTACAGATGTTGATAGTTTCCTGGAGTACAGGGGGCTGGTGGCTGAGGAAGAAGATGACGATGAAAATAATTCAATTGATGTACCTGATTACTATAAAGCATTGAAGAAAAATAAAAATCTGTTTTACGATGATTGGATACAGAAAAAGGTACAGGCGGATATTAAAAATTACAAGGAAAGGACTTATAGAGGCGGTATACTGGTTGAGGGAAACTACCAGACGTTTATACCCGACATATACGGGCTTGCCGAATATGCGTTTGGATTGCCGGTTAAAGGATTGCTGGATAAGGATCAGGTGTATTCAAACTACTGGCTCAATAAAGGAGTCAAAGTGATTGACATTATTAGATACCCACATATTGCGATGGAACACAAAATATCCGAGGTAGTAAGCCCTGCAAAAATGCAATATTATAAATATATCACAGAAGGGATTGTCACAAACCTGTACGACAGCACGGCTTTGAAACTCAATGGAGCCGATTTTGACAATGACAAGGTTTTGACAACTTCAAATAAAATTTTGATAGCTGCCGCCAGGAAAAACATGGGCAATACGATTGTATATATTCCTATGGAAAAAGACGGCGATGGTAAAGAAGTAGAAAGGTACAAAATCAATAATATGGAAAGGCTCATAAAAACAGATGTCGATGGAATGTCCAATAGCATCGGTGAAGTAGTCAATAAGATTACAAAGCTGTGGAGTTTGCCTCAGACGGGAAAGGTGAAAGACTACATTAAAATAATGAGCGTTGTTGGTTCGCTTACCATAGACTTTGTGAAGACTGGAATCAAAGCCGAGATTCCCAATGAAATAGAAGAATTCCTGGAAGAAGTAAAAAAACCCTATTTTATGAGATACATTAAAACATATCATTCATACGTGACGAAAGAAAAGAGGATAAACAACAATAACGAAATCCTCGGAGAAGAAGAAGAGCACCTTTTTGACGACAGGAATTGCACCATGAACAGGATTTGCAGGTACATGGAGCAGCAGGTGGGTAAAATAAACCTTGAAAAAGGTAAGGGGCAGTTTGACTGGGCAAGCATGTTGGCTGCCGAACCATATATATATAACCATACTTATCCGAAGGTATTAAGGCTGTTAAAGGCATTGAAAAAGGAACATGACCAGATAGCCCAGCGCCACATATTTGAAGAATATAACAGGGATGAGAGACAGGAGAACGGATACCGCTATGATATTTTTTACGGCTATGCTAAAGCAGCTTTGCTGAAAATTTGCCCTGATCTAGATAAGCTGATCGATTATGTTGTTTACGCATTCTATGCTGATGCGGATTTTGGCGTCCATAATTTAGACGAGGCCATATTGTGGAACTGTTTCGGTGAGGAAATCAATAAGAGGCTGGATGGACAAAGCAATAAAAAACAGATTGATGTTGACAAGTTAATTAAGAAGGCACAGAAAATGAATGCAAAGAGGAAAAAAATAAAGGCTGGCGATAAGAAAGTAATCATCGGCTTGTTCAAAGACAAAAGGATTACTGCAAAGGTTACCAAAGCTGAAATAAAGTATATAAAGGAAAAATTAAAAGACTCCGAAGCTAGGAAGCTGTCATTTGTACTGCTTGTTTTGGAGAAAGCATGCAAGTCTGTCAACTGCGAAGTGTTTGAGATACGCCAGGGAGACAAGGGGAAGGTCACAAAAAACCATGTATGCAAACTTGCCGGGATCAGCGACCTTAAATATAAAAAACTGATGTCGCTGCTAAACCAAAATGGCGTTATTGAGCTCAATAAATCAGAGAGCGGCGTAACCCTGGAATGTGAAGTGCTTTTTAAAAATGATAATGATGAAGAGGCAATAGAGATTTATGATATCAATGACTGCAGAAAATATTTTAAAAAAATTTCATAATGGTATTTGCTATTATAAGCACATGGTTTGTAGTAACTATGCTCTTTAAACCTTCGAATTTTCATATGGCAAAATATCCCTGAAAGCCTTGAAAATATTGACAAAGGACATGATTGTGTAAATTTTAATATAGGGAAATAAAGTAATAATTTTGAAAATTTTATTTCAGCAATAGATCAAAAATCCAGAGGGTTTTTGGCCGGAATATTTCTGCTGTGCCAAAGCCCCTTTGGATTAAACGAGAAGGGTGGTGGGAACAAAGTGTTATCAAACCAAGTTATCCGAGAGCAATTATCGGAATATTTAAGGCAACATGGGGTAAAGCATAAACACATAGCCAAACATGCGGGATTGAGCGATACAACCATATGTTTGTTTTTGCAGGGGCAGAGAGAATTGCCGGAAGAAAAACTAAGAACAATTCAATCTTTGATTAAAAATGGGCTAAATTAATTATATATTTTTTATGCAAACACAAACAAAAACCCAATTATATCATAACATACTATTACAAAAATTTCAATAAATATTTAAAAAAATTTTTTACAGGCAGGATAGTTTAAATAAAATTGATATCTTGTTTTTTTAAATGTACACAAATCAAGGGGAAATGAATTTATGCAAAACAATGTAAAACTGGTTTTTACGGCCAAGCTGGCCAGATGCTTGCTTAGGCTCGGTTACCGGATTATTGATATCAAACCTAATAAATATAATCCTCACAGGACTGTTTTTGTATTTAAAGATTGTGACGGCTTAAAGGAAGCTATCAGAGAGGCAACACAGATATCATAAATTAACAAGTAATTAACAAGTCAAAAACACAGAAGAAGGGGGTGAGGGGTTATTTGACCGTTGCAAATGCAATAGCGTATGAAGATTTTGATGATACTTTAAAAATCAATGTAAGTGTAGATGAAAAAAGATTCACTAAAAAACCAGACAAGCCAACAATGATCAAAATAAGCAATAGAATAGCATCTTATCCGAGATATGCTGAATTGGAAAGGCTTCCAGAAATCATAGGGGAAAGAGGATTCAGCTGGTGTCCGGCAACTTTTACGGATGGCAAAAGGAAAATTTCTAATTTCAAAAGCCAGCAATTATTTGCGCTTGATTTTGATAAAGGAATTACATGGGAAGAAGTGCAGGAGCGAGCGTCAAAATACAGGCTTCCCATTTCATTCGCATATGAAACCTTGTCCAGTATGAATAAAAGCAAGTTCAGGGTAGCTTTATGCTGTGATGTTGAAATAACCAGTGACAGAGCAGCAAGAGTAATACAGATAGCTTTGATGGAGATATTTCCTGAGTGTGACCCAAACTGTAAAGACTGCAGCAGATTATTCCTTGGTGGTAAGGGGCTTATATATGTTAATGAAAATATCAACACAGCTTTGTTTAATATCAGTGACCTGATGCTTGCTCTTGTGGAGTATTACAGGGATATTGATAATGGGAACAACAATGTATCAAGAAAAATTAAGAAATATGCAGAAAATGTGGGTATTGAATTAAAAAATAGTCTTCCAAGAGTTGAGATTTTAGAAGAGGAAGATATTTCAGAAATAAAAACTGACGTCCTGGGGGCAAGTCCTATTATATATAATAATAAAGGAAATGCTCCCGAAACGTCAAAAACTTATTATGCTATTTACCTTACTAATAAGATAAAAAAAACCAAGGTTGTCAAGACAGGGGAAGGCCAGGAAGAAGTTGTCATATATGAAACAGTAAATACAAAGACAGGCAAAAGGGATTTAATAAGAAATTTCAACTTCGATCGGTTAAAGGAGGCATGCAGGCTATTTAGTGAATTTGCCGAAGGAAAAAGGTGGTGCTACCATCCTGAGCTATGGGGAATGGCAACAAACCTGTGCCAGATAAAAGGCGGCGGCGACAAATTCATACAGATACTTACCGACAAGGTTAATGAACAGTATGAAAGCTATATGGAGAAAGATTGGGAATACTATATAAACTATATCCAGAAGCAAGACTATTTGCCCCAACGATGTGTTAATTTCTGCCCTTATGCAGAAGAGTGCAATCATGCAAAAAATATGATTATGACAGCCAAGACCAGACGAAATACAATTGTCAAATTATCCAATAATTATGAGTATGCGACTCTGAGCGAGGCTGAAAAGAATTTACATGATACATTTGTTAAGCTGCAAGCGGTAAAGGACGATAAAATCCACGTAATAAAGGCTCAAACAGGAATCGGGAAATCCCGTACATATATCAGATGTTTGGATAAAGCGGACAAGCCTTACATAATTGCAGTCCCAACAAATAAACTGAAAGAGGAAATATATAAGAAATGCACAGATGTCGGCTACCATGCAGTTATGACACCAACCCTGCCTTCAGATATTCCAGAACACATAAAAGATGAAATTGAGCGTTTATATAGCATTGGCGCGACTTATACAGCGGGTAAATATATCGGGAAGGCTGCCAAAGAAAAGGGCCTGCCGCAGCTGCTTGAATATATTGAACAGATGGAAACAGTAAAGTCATTTCAAGGGCATATCATTACCACCCATTCAAGGCTTCTATATTTCAAATCAGAACAATTTCAAAACCATAATATTTTAATTGATGAAGATATTATAAAAACATTGCTTAAGGTTGACAAGGTCAGCATAAAAGATCTGCTAAAAATACAACAGCATCAATACATATCGAGCATGGACAAGTTTGAGATAGACCGGAAGTTCAAATACATATTTCAAGATAACAATTATCAAACTTTTATAAAAACGAACCCTATTTCTGTTAATAATATGTTAAACTTTGAAAGGCAAATTGCAGATTATGAAAGTGAAATCAACAGCAATGCAATAGGGTTTCTTAATTGCTGTGTTGCCTACAGGTACAATACTGACAATAAAAAAATGGCTGTACAAGGTTATTACAGCGACAGTGATATGATTCAGTATCTTGTAAAAAGCGAGCTCCCCAAACAGAAAATCATTATCATGAGCGCTACGGCAGATGAACAAATATATAAACGGATGTTTGGGGACAGAGTGGAATTTCATTATTGCAATAAGGCGAAATATAAAGGGAAACTTATTCAATATCCTGCAAGAAGCTACAGCAGGCAGTGTATTGAAAACGATAGCGAATTAATGGATATTGCAAAAAACATAGTTGGAGATATACCGATAATTACATTTAAAGCAAAGAAGGAAAATGAAGAAGATTTAAACTTCGGAAGCACAGAAGGACATAATTGTTTTGAGGGACAGGATATAGCTGTTGTGGGTACTCCGCATTTGCATGAGCTTGTTTACAAAATGTATGCGGTAGCTCTTGACATTGATATGTCGGATACGGAAATGAAATACCAGGAGGTTGAACGAAACGGCTATAAATTCTGGTTTATGACATATAAAAATGAAGATTTGCGGAATTTACAGCTGTGGTTAATAGAGAGCGAATTGGAACAGGCGGTAGGCAGAGCAAGATTATTGAGAAATAACTGCTCTGTTTTTTTATTTTCAAATTATCCGTTAGAACAAGCGGAATTTAGATATTTATAAAAGCACAAAAGGAGAAATTAACAAATTAAATAATTACAGAGAAAAATTTCAAGATTTATTAAAAGCAATCTAATATTTATTAAGCTGGAGCATCACTGTTGGTGCTCCTTCTACTTTTTATTAAGGAGGATGCTGACTATGGATTTGATAAAAACAATTGCAGAAGAAACAATGCGTTTCTGTGTTGGGCTATATGGATTTTGTGTTTTGTTTTCGGTTTATTATGTAATATCATTTGGGATTGAAAGGCTGGTGAATTGGATTGGAATTCAGAAAGATAAATATAGACAGATTAAAACACGCAGAATATAATCCCCGTAAAGATTTGAAGCCTGGGGATGCAGAATTTGAGAAAATAAAAAACAGCATCACTGAATTCGGCTACTGTGAACCGATCATTGTAAATTCCGATATGACCATTATCGGGGGCCATCAGCGAGCCAAGGTACTTAAAGAACTTGGTTATACTGAAATAGACTGCGTTGTAATCAATATTGACAAGACCAAAGAGAAAGCATTGAATATAGCTCTTAACAAGGTTACCGGCGAATGGGATTTTGAGTCACTGGCAAAACTGCTGGATGAATTGAAGGAAGAAGATTACAATATTGAGCTCACGGGTTTTGATTTTTCTGAAGCAGAGAAGCTCTGGGACGAATATATAAGTGAGAATAAAAGGGATTATTATAAAGATGATGATTTTGATATTGAACTGCCGGAAGAGCCGGTAACAAAAAGGGGAGATATATGGCTTTTGGGTAAACATAGGCTAATGTGTGGCGACGCTTGCAATGAAAGCGATGTTGCGGCTTTAATGCGGGAAGATTTCGCTGATATGGTATTCACAGATCCGCCCTGGAATGTTAATTACGGCGCAACAGAGCATCCAAGCTGGAAACAAAGGACGATTCTCAATGATTCAATGACTACTGAAGAATTTAAAAAGTTTTTGGATTCTGCCTTTAAGGTAATGAATAAGTTTTCTAAGCCTGGATGCATGACCTATGTTGTTATGTCTGCTCAGGAGTGGGGAAACTTGATGCTTTCTTTGAAAGAGAATGGATACCACTGGTCATCAACAATAATCTGGAATAAGGATAGGCTGGTACTTTCAAGAAAGGATTATCATACCAAGTATGAGCCAATATGGTATGGCTGGAGTGATGGCTCTGCAAGGCTTCATCCATTGACTGATAGACAGCAATGTGATGTTTGGGATATTCCCAGACCATCTGTATCTGAACTGCATCCGACAACAAAACCTGTGGAGCTTGTTGTTAGAGCAATCAAGAATAGCAGCAACATGAAAGATATTGTGCTTGATTTATTCGGTGGTTCGGGCACTACACTAATAGCTTGTGAAGAAACGGATAGAAGGTGCAGAATGATGGAATTGGATGAAAAATATGCAGATGTAATTGTAAAGCGATACATTGATAAAGTCGGCAGCGATGCTGATGTTTTTGTTTTGAGGGATGGAGAAAAGATTAGGTATGCGGACATAAAGCGTGAGCAGGTTGTAGTCTAATATTGTCAGCAAATATCGTCTCTCATTCTATTTGTCCGAATATTTTTAAGGATAATTGACAGTTTAAAAAGCCTGAAACCCTTCATTTAACTTGATTTAATGTGCTTTCAGAGTGATTAATGTAGTACACAAAATCATGAAATGGAGGGTTTTATATTATGGAAAGAAAAGAAATCGTTAAGGCATTGGGAGAACATTTTGGAGTTGAGCCAAAGTACATGGGAGTGCCGAGTTTCGCTTATCAGATTGAAACAGCGGAAGAAACTTACACAATTGACCGAGCAGGGAAGATTACAACTTCGGCAGGGATAGAAGTGGAGCTTGATAGTATATTAAATGGAAAGAATGAAAAGGAAACAAGCAAGCCTACAGCAGAGACGGCAACCTTTGAAATTGCAGTTCCAATGGAAGGTCATACTAGTATCACTTTAAGAAATCTGGTTAATATGATTTACAGCAAACAGGGTCTTATCAAGAAATCATTAGGGCTTACAGCAAATATTATTGAGGATGATTTTTGCATAGGTATCAATGAAGCCAAAACGGAAACATTAGAGGATATAAAAACAGCCATAGAGGGTATTGGAGAAAAACGCTGCCCAGGGATTGCCTTTGATTTTAATAACAACACCATTACCTTCAAGTTTTTAGAAGGGGAAGCAAGTCCTGAAAAGGTAAAAGCCTATACCCAGCTTGTAGCATTATTGAACCAAAATGCCAAAACTTTAAAGCATGTTTCCGCTAAAGCCAAGGATACCGATAACGACAAGTTTACCTTCAGGGTTTTCCTTATTAGACTTGGTATGGTGGGAGATGAGTACAAGGATACAAGGAAAATATTGCTTGAAAACTTGGAAGGGAACTCTGCCTTCAGAAGCGGCAAAAAGCCTGATAAAAAGTAGATATTGCAACAAAATAACGGACTATCGATATAATATCGCTTCACGTGGGCTTGTGAGGCGATATTTTCATATTGTTGGTATAGTTGCTGGGTTTGCAGTTAATAGCCGGCTTATAGGCAAAGGTATAAATGGGTGAAATGGATATATATTTCAACTTTACTTTCAGGCTGGTTTTGAGGTAATGTACTACCTAACCAAATAAGGAAAGGGGATTTTGAGAGATGAGAACTGAAAACTTAATAAGGGAAACCTTGAAGGGCTTGCTGGCAACTGCAAATGAGAAAATATGTGTGCTTGGCTTAGTGGATGCTCAGGGGGATTTAAAGCAGATCAGGGATATGTACGTTGAGTTGGTTCGGTTCTGGGCTTTGGATGAGCATTTGATTGAGGAGTTTGATGAGCAGATAGGGTTATTGAAATAATGTTTGCCGGGATAAGGGGCTTCGGTTGAGGCTTCTTTTCTTATTGAATAAACACCAGTTGCAATTGCATTGACGGAGAGTTAACATGGATACTCATAGTGATAACCAAATTAAGGAAAGAGGTTGTTTATATGAGTGGAATCATTAAATATTTCAGAGAATTTATAGAAGGAAGGTCAGAAGAGATGTGTGTCGCTCTTGCCAAAAACAATAAGGAATATAAGGAGCTGTGCATTAAATCATCTGACCTTCAAAAGAAAATTATTGATGCACTCGGAGATGAACGGAGTTCAATGTTTTTTGAATATGAGGATATTGTAAATGCTCAGGCTGGAATCATCAAAGAGGAGCTTTATAAAGCAGGATTTATTGATGGCATCAAAGCAGCAAGGTTAATTGATAAAATTATAAGATTCAGTAATTGAACAAATAACAAGGCTTTGTTTTTTTGAGGAGGTGAAGTGAATATGGCAAATAGTGTGCTTACAAAATATTACACGCATGTTGAACCAAGACTTGATGAGATAGAAAAGTGGGTTGATGAAGGATGCACCAAAGCTGAAATTGCAAGGCTGCTTGATATCAGCCTATGGGCTTTGGATGATTATACAAAAAAGCATCCACAATTAGCGAAAATATTAAAAAAGGATGATAAGTGGAATACGGTAATTTTGCCGAAATTGTCTGACATAAAGGATTGGCTGGTTAATGGGGCGACAGTTAGAGAGGTTTGCAGTAAACTTGCCATTTCTCCTGATACTTGGTATCGTTATTGCAGAGAGCATGAAATCCTCATGGAACTTGTAAACATGGGCAGGAGCGTGTTATGTAATCAAGTGGAAAAATCATTATTGAAGCTCTGCACCGGCTACGACTATGAGGAACTCAAGACCATTGTGGAAGAGGACAAGAACGGCAAGAAGCGCACCAAAATTGAAAAGATAAAGCGTCATCAGCCGCCTTCGGCTCAGGCGATAGCGTTTTTCCTTAGAAATCGTATGCCGGAAGAATGGTCTGACAAGAAGGAACTCATATTGGATACAAGCCAGAATGAGGAAGCAAGGAAGAAATTGTTCCTGCAGATGATAAACGGTGAGCTTGAAACAGAAGATGATATTATTGACAGCGAAGATGAGCAGCCGAGAACCGATGAGGAGTATATTCAATAATCTTATGTCGTCAGTTTTCGCCGGGATAAATGCCGGTTTTATATATAAAAATGCCCCAAAATAGCCTGATTTCAATGCATAATTAGGATTATGTCTTGAGTTGACTTCAAGGCAGTGCAGAGGTAATATGGACACACCAGATAAAGGGGGGTGTGCCTATATGCTTGATTTAAGCGGTTTTGAAGCATATTTGAGAAGCAAAGAATGCAGCCATAATACTATTAGCTGCTATATCAGGGACAGCAAGGCTTTTATTGATTGGTACAGCAGCAGGACAGAATGTGGTTTTGATAAGCTGATTGAACTTGATGCCATTGAATATAAGAAGCATTTGCTCAATACAAGTGAATCGGTGGTTACAGCCAACAGGAAGATTGCCAGCATTAATGCATTTTTCAAGTGGCTTTATGAAAGCGGAACAACTCCTGATGAAATAAAAATAAAACCAGTAAAGAATCGGGATGCCCGCCAGTATAAAGGCTTGGAGGAAAGGGAGTTGAGGAAACTCCGAGCCGAGATACACAGAAACAGGAATAAAATGCATATATGCATCATTGAAATCTTGCTTGGAACGGGGCTTCGGGTGAGTGAACTCTGCAACATAAGGCTTCGGGATATAGAAATATCCGAACGTAAAGGCTCTTTGAGAGTTATAGGCAAAGGAAACGTAAACAGAACAATACCATTGAACAAGGATGTCCGAAAAGCAATTAAGGATTATCTTGCAGTAAGACCCAAAGATGACAGTGACTTCCTTTTAATAGGACAGCGTGGAGCTTTGAAGAGGAACGCAATCAACCTTATTCTTGAGAAATACGGCAAGAGAGTGGATGTTGAAGTTACTCCGCATCAGTTGAGGCACACGCTTGGATATAAGCTGGTCAAGGAAGGGACAGCCATTACAACTATTCAGCAGATACTTGGCCATGAGAATATCATGACTACAAACCTTTATACCGTTACCACCGAGCAGGACAAAGCAGATGCCTTGGAAGCATTGGAATGGTAAGCAAGCCCTTCTATTCATGCGCCTTTCCAATGGGAGGGGTGCTTCTATTTGTGATAATTGCTCTGACAGCAGGTGATGTAAAAATTTTTGATGATTCTTGAAGGGAAAATATATATTTTTGTAGAAATAATGTAAAAAATAAATGAATTATTGGGTGGTAGTAAATGACTTTAAGTAAAAAAAAGTATCCAGCATATTATCCTGATAATTGCCCCCCTGATGAAGCAAAACCTCAGGAGATAAAAGTATATAGAATATGTGAGAGTAACCCAGCAAGCCCGAAAGATTTTTTATCTCATTATCAGAAAAATCCTTCTAAGTTCAAAGATAATATATTTGCATATGGTTTATCAGTGTTATATGATATAAAAGAAATTGATAAAATGAGAAAAATATCTCCTGTATTGAGGAATTATAAGTATATTGCAACAGGAATAACATATGAATATACAGGTGTAATATTAAAAACACCTTCAAATAATTGTGCATCACATATAACATGGTGGCTCTATGAAGGTGTTTATCCACATACTTTTTTTGAAGTATGTATGCAGGTGAGTTAGAATGAATTCAGAATTTATTAAAGTTGATTTATTAGGGAAACTATATATAGATGAATTATATTTATTCTACGATGACCCCCAGTTGTTTACGTGCATTAGTAGATTTGGGCAGAAATATATGGGGTTATATATTGATGTAAACGAAGTAAATCAAAAATGGTTATTTGCTCCCATTTCAGAAGCTAGATTAGCAATGGTGAAAAGTAATCGAATTTCATTGAGGCATGTATTTGTTGAACCAGAAGATGATTTTATTTGGTTAATTGAAAAAGAATATGAATCAGATACAGCTAAGGCATCTAAAATCTACCCACCAGACTTGAATGGTGATGTTTTGCCAGCTGAGGATACCTACCTTGACTGGAAGTATGATAAGATGCTTTCAACTATTGATGATGAAATTGTAGAAATATCAAAAAAAGAAAGGCGAGATATTATAGATCTATCACTTGAGGTATCTGATAGCCATTGTAGAGAAATTGGTTGTGAAGTTTTAGGTGAAGTCTTAACTAATACACAACAACTCCTTTATTCACTTGCATATAAAAGTGATAATATTAGAGGTCAAATACCAAAGTTTATAAAAGACAGAAATACTTTAATTGTTACTGGAACCTTTGCGGCATCTTTTGGAGTAAGATTTAAATCCTATGACTTATGTGACTTGCTGGGTGAAACAAGTGTTACCCCAACAATAAGACTCTTAACAAATTTAATGGGAACGAAGAATGATGAGAAAAAATTAAAAGAATTTCTTAATTCACAAAGTAGAAGAGCGATTTTAAAATATAGGAATTTAATGAGGACTTTAATGCAAGCTGATATGGGATTAAAAATGAAAGTTGCTTCTCCTAACAACTATTATTTTAATGTGAAGTATTCAATGAAAGAAATAGCTGATAATTTAGCCTTTTTAGAAAGTGAGATTAATAATATGGTTAGTAATGAGGTACTATACGGAGAAATTGTTGGAATAAACGTAGAGAAAAAAACATTCGCATTTAAAAGCATTGATGGGGAACACATAACGGGGAAATTATCAAATGATTTTGTTGGTACGGTTTTCGAAGTTCCTAAACAAGTTGAAATAACTGTTGAACAGCGAGTTAATATCAATGATATTACAAAAGAGGAAAAATACACATACACATTATTAAAGATTGATGAGATTATGCCTAATAGTTGATGACAAAAGAAAGGAGGATTTATGCAAATATACGAACAAGACCATCACCGCCAAAACCTCCTGCTAAAAGAATATCTGAACAAATACTTCTCCCCGAACAAGATAGAAGAACTTGTCGGGGAGTTTTCATTTTCAGAGCTTCGCAGGCTGCTTGGCGAGATGGATATAGAATTTTTTGCCTTGTGTTACTTCCCGAAATACTTTGACAGAAAGTTTGGGCAGTTTCACAAGGAGCTATTCGAAGAATTAAAATATATGCTGGACAATAAAGGGTTGATAGAAGCTTTCGGCTTGCCAAGGGAGCATGGGAAAAGTACAATCAACTCTTTTTTATTCCCGCTGTATTCAACTTTGTATAATAAGTCACAGTTTACATTGATTATATCGGCAACAGAGCAGGTTGCTCTTCCGTTCCTTGATATGATAAAGGATGAACTTGAGAATAATCAGTTATTAATTGATGATTTCGGAATCTATAAGGGCAACCGCTGGAATAATAACGAGATATGGATAAGGGGCAGAGGTGGAGTGGACGCCTGTATCATGATTCGAGGGATTGATGGCTCATTAAGGGGAATCCACTTCAAGCAGCATCGACCCCAACTTGTACTTCTGGATGACCTGCTCAAAGATGATACCGCAAAATCGGAAGCTAAGCGTGAACAGGTTAAAAGTACATTTACCGACGTTGTCATTCCTATTGGAACAAAGGATACAAATATACTTGTGGTCGGTACCATTCTCCATGAGGAAGACCTGATGGCTGAACTTCTGAAAGGGAAAATCCCAGGAGTCCGAAGTATTAAGAAATCGGCAGTTATAAGTTTTGCAGAACGAGATGACCTTTGGAGCGAATGGGAATCAATATATAATAACTTACAGGACTTAGACAGGATTGAAACCGCCAAGTCCTTTTTTTATGACCATCAGGAGGAAATGCTACAGGGTACGGAGATTCTGTGGCCGGAATATCTGGACTATTATTACCTTATGTGCAAGAAACAGGCTATGGGAGACAAATCCTTTTATAAAGAAATGCAGAATGACCCACGTTCTACGGATGATTATATATTTCAGGATATCCAATACTGGGACAGGCTTCCTGACTTTGAAGAAATGGAATTGGTGATGTATGTTGACCCTGCAATTAAAGCCGGAAAGAGGAATGACTATTCTGCAATCACTATCCTTGGAAAGCACATAAAAACAAAGCAGAAATATGTTGTGGATGGCTGCATATACAGGATGCTTCCCGATGACCTGTTCCAGATTGCCATAGAAAAGCTTAAGCAATATCCCATTGAAAAGATTGGTTTTGAGACAACACAGGCACAGAGCTATATGAAGCAGAAGTTTGAAGAGGAACTCTGGAAGAATAAAATATATACTCCTGTGGAAGAAGTGATAAGCAGGGGGCAAAAGCATGAGAGGATAATCTCCCTGGAGCCGGAAGTAAAGAAAGGGCATATATTGTTCAACCCTGCTAATATAAGATATAGCAATCAGGTGAAGGATTACAATAAATCGGCAAAATATGATGATGCTCCTGATTCATTATATGGTGCTGTGCAGTTGGTGGAAGGGGTTAAGAGTATAAGGCTTTATGATAGAAGTTTACTGTTTTAGGTAGAAAATTCTTAAAAGGGTGTGATGTATTTGGACATAAATGAAAACTTAATACTGGAGTGCCTGAATGAACTCAGCAAAAATGCTAAGGATAAGCAGAAATACAAGGACTATTATGAAGGTAACCACTCAATTCTAAAGAACTATCAAATGCAGGACAGCAGGAGCAACATGAAGCTGGTGTTCAATTTTCCACGTAAGTTTGTAGACAATGAAACCGGCTATCTTCTTGGGAAACCTGTCAATTATGTTTCCAAATCAGATGATAATGAGATTATAGATGCCATCGACAGAAATACGAGCCATTGGGATAAAGAGCATAATATAAACCTTCGGA
>ENA-UPSA01002124-UPSA01002124.1-bioreactor-metagenome-genome-assembly--contig:-NODE-2124-length-14831-cov-4.601178_pt1 | contig 14831 bp, 7 predicted proteins | sample MGYA00238183_ERZ773288 | MGnify/ENA primary metagenome ERZ773288 (study PRJEB29028, sample SAMN07631243) | bioreactor metagenome | isolation source: Switchgrass digestor | place: USA: Dartmouth... | reverse complement strand
GCCAGGAGATGCGGCTGCTCCACCAGGCCTTTTCCCAGGCACCGTTGCTGGGAAGTTTGCTGAACCCCGCGCGGTTTCTTGAGCCAGGCTTAGCGACGCCATCGTTGGGCTTTCTCGTTTCGCTTGTAGAGCAGGGCCTTTCTCGTGAGCGGGACTTGGCTCGGGAAAGAATAGAGGATGGTGATAACGAAGTTCTCGAAGTTGCGTGGGGAGCACAGGGGCTGTTGGAGGCAGCGCGGATTCTAAGCAGCACCTATCATCTAGTTGTTACGAATGTACCTTATCTCGCCCATGCGAAGCAGGCGGATGACCTGAAGGCGTACTGCGAGCGCACTTACCCTGATGCAAAGAAAGACCTTGCCAATGTATTCCTGGAGCGCTGCCTGGAGTTGTCGGCTCGGAACCATGGGGTCGTGCAGATCGTCATGCCGCAAAACTGGCTGTTCCTTGCGAGCTACACCAGGCAGCGCAAGCGGCTCTTGGAGCAGGTGACCTGGAACCTGATTGCGCTCCTAGGAGCCAAGGGATTCCAAACTCCGATGTGGGATTTCAATATCCAACTGCTCACGTTGACCAATGCCACCCCGGACAAGGGCGCCATGATCAGTGGACTTGACGCCAGCGCTCTTCCATCGCCGGCAGCGAAGGCCGACTTCCTGGCTACTGGTGACTTGGTGACAGTAAGCCAGAAGGAGCAACTCCACAACCCGAGCTACTCCATTCTGCTGAGGCAGCCGTCATCCCTCCCCAGCCTCGGCGAATTCTGCTACGTCAGAGGTGGTATCACAACCGGCGACTCCATGCGGTTCCGGCGAATGTTCTGGGAGATCAACCCCCTGGATCCCAAATGGGAGTTTCAGCAGGGCACCGTCTCAGATTCTGTACCTTATGGCGGGCGTGAGGCCTGCCTATTGTGGGAGAACGGCACGGGAACACTTTCGAAACTGACCGGCGGCCTGGGAGCCACCATCGCGGGCCGGGAGGCCTGGGGGCGGAACGGTATCGCCATTTCGTACACCAACAGATGCCGGGCAACGCTGTATACGGGTGAGATCTACGAGAACGTCATTTGCGTGGCTATCCCCCGCGACGAAGCGGACTTGCCTGCCCTGTGGGCCTTTGCGGAGTCGGGCGCTTTGTACGACGCCGTACGTCAGGTCAACCAAAAGCTGAGCGTTGATGTACGGTACTTCGAAAAGGCCCCCATCGACATCGGCCACTGGAGATCGGTCGCAAGGGAGAAATTCGCGGACTTTCGGGTTGAGCCCGAATCAGACGATCCGACCCAGTGGGTCTTTCATGGTTCCCCTCGATACTCAACCTCGCCACTGCATGTGGCGGTGGCTCGCTTGCTTGGGTACCGCTGGCCTGCTGAGCTCTGCGAAGACATGAAGCTCTCTGATCGAGCGCGTGCCTTGATTGCCAGCAACGCGGCACTGGCCTTGCATGTGGATGACGACGGGATTGTGCCGCTGTGTGCCGTGCGCGGGGAGAGGCCGGCGCATGAACGGTTGCTTTCCTTGCTGATCGACGCGTGGGAGACCATCACCCCTGGAAGCTGGAGGACCGCTGTGCTAGATCAGCTCCTGAAAGCCGTGGGCGTTGAGGGAAGAAGCCTGGAACTTTGGTTGCGTGACAAGTTCTTCGAGCAGCATTGTAAGCTGTTCCATCACCGCCCCTTTATCTGGCACATCTGGGACGGCCTCCGGGACGGGTTCGGCGTGCTGGTCAACTACCACAAGCTTGACGCCAAGAATCTCGAGCGCCTGATTCACACTTACCTCGGTGACTGGATTCGAATTCAGGAATCCGATGTGGCGAAGGGGGTCGACGGGGCCGAGGAGCGCCTGGCGGCGGCGCTCCAACTGAAAACGAAGCTGGAAGCCATCCTGGAAGGGGAGGCCCCATATGATATTTTCGTGCGTTGGAAGCCGCTGGAGGAGCAACCAATTGGCTGGAACCCCGACCTCAACGACGGTGTGCGGATCAACATCCGCCCCTTCGTAATTGCTGGTGTCTTGCGTCATAACAAGCCTCCGAAGCTTAACATTAAGTGGGACAAGGATCGCGGAAAAGATCCCCCGTCCTCCCCGTGGTATCACTTGTTCAAGGGCGAACGCATAAACGATTATCACCTGACCTTGGCCGAAAAACGAGCGGCAAGGGGGAAACAGGGATGACCTCTACCCCACAGACACTGCGAGACGCGATATGCCAATCGCTGCTCTCGAAAGCAAAGTTCAACCGAGCCTCTCAGGTTGCGCCGGCAGCCGTTCTGTGGCCTGACCATGCTGCTGTCTGGAGCAATGTCGTTCCGCAGTTGCAGCGTTCGTTGCCTTCCTTGCTGGTTTATGGGCAATATGCGCCCGAAAAGCGTACCGGGCCCGCCATCTGGATAAAGTGTGCCATTGCTGGAGTGCTTCCCGAGGTGGACCTGAAGGGCCAGGTTCCCATCATCTATCTTCCAGGAGTGAGCCGAGCCGATCTCCGCGACATTGAGCGGTGTCCTCAAGACCTGCAACCTTTGGCGGAGTTACAATTTCGGGGCGTATTCTGGACCCAGGAGAATGGAAAGGACTGGACGATCAACGCGTTTCTGACATCGAAGAACGGCGGGTTAGGCCTCAACGTGGCTCAGGACAAGGCGACGCAGGATGCCCTCGAGCGAGCTCTTAGTTCAGGAGTGCTCCTCGAGCGGCCTCTTGCTGAACTCGCTTCACGACTTATCAACGCTGAATGGCTCGACTCCTTGTTGGCACCCAATCCGTCACGCGATATTCTGGTCTGGCTAAACGATCCCGAACGGGCGCACACCGAATGGGTTGGAGCGAAGTGGGATGTGTTTGTATCCCGCTGTCGCAAGGATTTTGGTTTTGATCCCGAGGCTGATGGGGTGTTGGTGGCGGCAGAACGCCTTGCTGCACATCAGGGTGCCTGGGCGGCGGTATGGGAGCTCTATCAGGATGCCTACACGAGCTTTCCCAACGTACTGGGCCACCTCGAGCGTGTTCAACTGCCTACTGTGCGAAGGTTCTTTGACGACCTGTCGGGCTACCCGCAGGCAAATGGGGACGCGGAAAATACGTTACGCAACGACTTGAATGCGATTCAAGGCATGGCACCAGCAGAGGCTCGCGAGGCCGTACTCCGCGCTGAGGAGGCCCACAGGCATCGTCGAGAATGGCTCTGGGCCCGAATGGGTCGAGCCCCGCTGGCAAAGGCGCTGCAGCATCTTGCAAGGGTGGCCGTGCTCACTCAACAAGAACTTGTGGGGGAGACTGTTGAACAGTTAGCTGAGAAGTACACTGGAGGCGCTTGGCAAGTAGACGCTGAGGCCATGCTAGCGCTGGCGGCCGTCCAGTCCAATGCAGATACGGCGGCTGTGGCGGGAGTACTGAGGGCGATTTATAACCCATGGCTGGAGCGTGCCGCACTAAGCTTTCAAGAGGCCGTAAAGGCCAGGGGGGGGCTGCACTTTTCCCGCCCCGCCCCTGTTCCGATAACAGAAGGAGTCTGCACGGTCTTCGTGGACGGCCTCCGCTACGACGTTGCTCAACAACTGGTCAGTTTGCTAGGTGATGTGGGGGAGGTCACGCTTGACTTCAACTGGACCTGCATCCCCCCGGTCACTGCATCAGGCAAGGCATGGGTCTCGCCCATCGCACACCTCATAGACGCGAAAACTGCCGATGACCAGTTTGTACCTGCAGTCGCCGGCAGCGGTAAGTCGCTGGACACGTACCAGTTCCGCAAACTTCTTGCTGAGAGCGGGTTTCAGGTCCTCAGTAACTCTGAGACTGGTGACCCGTCGGGTAAGGCCTGGACAGAGTGCGGCAACCTAGACCACTACGGCCATCAGCATGGCCTTCGCCTTGCCCGCGACCTCAGTGTGCAGCTGGATCAGATCGTGGAACGCTTGCTCGAACTCCGGGATGTCGGGTGGCGTCGAATTCAGGTCGTTACCGACCATGGATGGTTGCTAGTACCAGGCGGGATGCCTAAGGCTGTGTTGCTGACGCATGAGGCACAGAGTCGATCTGGACGGTGTGCGCTCTTGACGGAGCAGGCTCAGGAAGCCCAACTGTCCTTTGGCTGGGACTGGTGCAAGTCTGTTCAAGTCGCGTTGGCACCGGGGATTTCAGCTTTCCGTGCAGGCCTTGAATACGCACACGGTGGCCTCTCTCTACAAGAGTGTTTGGTTCCTGTGATCGATATCCGTTTCACACAGACAGAGTCACCATCCATCAAGGTCGAGATCACCAAAGTCACCTGGAGGGGACTCCGGTGTGTGGTAGAGGTAAGTCCCGTAGTTGCGGGTTTGCGAGCTGACATCCGCACGAAGGCTGCGTTGGCGGAATCCAGTGTGGTTGCGAACGTTCGATATCTTGACAATGGTAAGGCATCTCTGGTAGTTCCCGACGACGAGATGATGGGTGCCGCCGCGGTGGTCGTGATTATTGACGATCAGGGGACGGTGCTCCAGAAGCAGGCTACCACAATAGGGGGATAACGATGGAACTAGACCAACTCGATCGGAGAGCGGCCGAGGCCTTTGAGGGCTATGTTGTCCGCAAAGACTTGGTTCGCACGTTCAGCCGTCAGTTTCCCGTGCCCACCTATGTTGTGGAATTCCTGCTGGGCCGGTACTGTGCTACCACGGATGAGGATGAAATTCTCGAGGGTATCGAAATTGTCCAGCGCCAGTTGACGACACGTACCGTGAGGGCAGGTGAAGAGGAACTCTTCAAGGCGCGTGCCCGTGAAGAGGGCTCGGTGCGCATCATTGATATCATCACTGCCCGGCTCGACGCCAGAACCGACTCCTATGTTGCTTCCCTTCCAAGCCTGAGGCTGACCGATGTGCGTATCTCGCCCGAGATGGTCAAACAGCATGAGCGTATGTTGACCGGCGGCTTCTATGCTGAGATTACACTGGCCTACGACGCGGCTATCGCGCAGGAGAAGAATGGGAGACCTTTCGGTATTGAGTCCCTACGTCCCATTCAGCTTTCCCAGCGTGAAGTGTTGGAGACTCTGGCTCGCGGGCGCACACGGTTCTCGACCGAAGAATGGAAGGACTTTCTGCTTCGGAGCATTGGGTTGGAGCCCGCGATGCTCTCCGAACGCGCAAAAGACGTCGTGCTCCTGCGCATGGTTCCATTTGTCGAACGCAACTACAACATGGTGGAGCTCGGACCGCGCGGGACCGGCAAGTCCCACCTATTTCAGCAGATCTCCCCGTACGCACATCTTATTTCTGGTGGCAAGGCGACTGTCGCCCGTATGTTTGTCAACAACGCCACCGGGCAGCGTGGTCTGGTCTGTCAGTACGATGTTGTCTGCTTCGACGAGATCTCGGGAATCTCATTTGATCAAAAGGACGGGGTGAATATCTTAAAGGGTTACATGGAGTCCGGCGAGTTCTCTCGTGGTAAGGAGAGCATTCGGGCAGACGGCTCCATCGTGATGGTCGGCAATTTCGAGGTTGACGTTGAACATCAGCAGAGGATCGGCCATCTCTTCGGTCCTCTGCCCCCCGAGATGCGAAACGACACGGCCTTTATGGATCGGATTCACGCATTCCTCCCCGGGTGGGACGTTCCGAAAATGCATCCCAGCCTATTTACCCAACATTTCGGGCTGGTCAGCGATTTCCTCTCCGAGTGCTTCACCCGTCTGCGCGCACAGAGCCGTGTTTCCGCCTTGCAAGGCAGGGTCTTTTTCGGTGGGGCCTTGTCCGGGCGCGATCTTACCGCCGTCAACAAGACAGTTAGTGGGTTACTGAAATTGTTGTATCCAGATCCCGAAACCCATGTCCCTGACGAGGATTTGGAGTGGGCGGTGAGGCTGGCCCTTGAGATGCGACGCCGCGTCAAAGAGCAGCAGAAGCGCATTGGCACCGCTGAGTTCCGTAACACGCATTTCAGCTACACGTTAGGTGCTAATGGCGTCGAGAAGTTCGTTTCTTGCCCCGAGTTGCAGAGTCAGGGTGGTATTGGCGACGAACCCTTGGAGTGTGGTCAAGTTTGGACAATTAGCCCTGGGACTCTTGAGGAGCAACCTGGTCTGTTCCGTATCGAGGTGACTATCGGGCCGGGCAGTGGGGTACGTGTGCTCAATCGGCCTGTTCCGCCGGCTTTCCAAGAGTCTGTTCGGTACGCCGAACAAAACCTCTACGCCCGGGCGGCACAGCTAGTCGGTGACCGCGATCCCCGAGCGCGTGAGTTCTCGGTACAACTTCGGGGGTTTGACGCCGCCCGATCAGGTGCGAAGACAGGCATCGGCGTGTTGATTGCCTTGGCTAGTGCCCTTATCGGAAAGTCCGTACGTACAGGGCTCATCGTAGTGGGCGAGCTGACCCTGGGCGGTACTATTGAGCCCATTCATAACGCTGTCACCATAGCCGAGTTAGCCGTAGAGAAGGGCGCGACATCGTTGTTGCTTCCGGTGTCGTGTCGCCGCCAACTGATAGACCTCTCGGACGACATGGCCACCAAGCTTGATGTTACCTTCTACCAAGATGTGCGCGATGCCCTGTTGAAGGCGCTGGCGGACTAGGTCAACGCGCCATCAATCAACTTCGCGCAGGTAGGCGCGCCCCTGGCGGCCCACGGTCCGCATCATCCCATAGAGAGTCGTCATGGGGCCTGAAGGCGTGCGGACATGGCGGCGCTTATCCGCCTTCTTGACCGATCACCCAGACGGTGTGGAACCGTGCCTGCACCCACGGGTTGCTTCTTAAATAGCAGCGATACACATCCGCGCAGTGACACACTGTTGTCACTGCGCTGATTTATACTCAACAAAAACATCCCCACGAAAGGAGGTCCCCGCCCTGGACACCTACTCCCCCGACACTGTCCTGGCCCACCTCGCCCGCGGTCTGGTCGAACTCGAGCGCATGACCCAGGCCCCGGGCACCACCGGCCTGCCCTATCCCCCCAGCCTCCATATCGGATGGAACCGTCTCAGCCGCCTGATGCTTCGCCAGGGACTACCCATCCCCCCGTCCCTTCCCGCCCTGCTGGACCTGTGCGAGCAACCCCTCCCCTGGCCGGGGCTGGAACTGGGCGAGGGCGCGTGGTTACCCGGTGATCGGCTTCTCGCGAGCCGGCGCGTCACAGAAGCCTGCATCGAGATCGCCCAGACGGCCGGCGACCTGGAGCAAGAGGAGCAGCTCATGAAGCGCGTGCTCGACCACTGCCGGCTGCGGGGGCCCGAACTCCAGCCGTCCTACGAGCGCTTCCGCAACTTCCTGATCGAAAGGCCCGTCCTCCGTAACATCGAACTGCTGGACGCCACCCGCGAGCGGGAGCTCCACCCGCTCGGTGACTTCCTGAAGGAGGCCTACGAGTCGGTTCCCCCCTCGTGTCTGCGCGACGGGAAGGTTTACGCCTGCAAGCACTGCGGCTGGACCGTCACCTGGCACGGCGGCGAGCCCCGCTGCGGCTGGCAGCAGTGTCCCGGTGACCGCGATCCCCGCAGCGCGGTACCCGTTGCCCACCCCTCGGAGCAGCTGCTGCGGCTGCGCGAAGGGTTATACCGGTACGTCACCGTGCCTGGCCTGGTGGAGCAGGAGTTCCTCCGGCAGGTCCAGCGTCTGGGCGTGAAGGTCGATCTGTACCCAGACTTCGACAGCTGGGACTTCCGCCTCCACCTGGGCGGCGGCGAGACGTGGGCAATCGATCTCAAGGACTGGGCCCGGCCCTTCTGGCTGGCGCGTGAACTGAGAACTACCAGAAAGCATCGGCATGCGCAGGACACCAGGGCCATTATCGTGATTCCCGACCGCCGGGTGAAGGAGTGCCCCGGCTACCTGAACGTTCTCCAAAACTGCGTGGAGGAGGAACAGGGCCTCGAGTACCGCAGCACCAGTAAACTGTTGGCGGAGGTCAGAGAAAGGGTGGGGGGGTGAGCAGATGCGCAACACGTCCGGTTGGCGGGGCCGCCTCCTGGCTGCGGCTCGCAAGGCGGGGGTGCGGGCGGCCGACCACGTTCTCATCGATGCCGAGCTCGGGCTCTACCTGCTCTCGAAAGCCGATCCGAATGCTCCCTGTTCGTCCCTCTGGGCGCACCTCAGCGGCTACCGCTTCGTCCCGGGCGGTGCACCCGAAAGTGACCACCTGTGTGCGGTCGCACGGCATTACCTGGGCAGCTATCGCGCGAAAAGGCGTTGGGAGCAACTGTTGAGCGAGTATGCAAAGCTGCCCGAGGTGGAGCGGCTCTACACGGTCACGGACCGGGAGGCACCGGCCACATCGCGCCTGGCGCAGCTCTCCGTCTGGCGTGAGCGGGTCGAGGCCTACGACAGACTTCTGACCACGGCACCCGGCTACAAGCGTTACCAGTGGAAGGCGGCTCCTGCGGGGGATTACGTCGTCGAGGACCGCACGGGAACGCTCCATGACGTCAAGATCACCGCTGAGGACCTGGCCCATCTCGCGGAGCTGGCTCCCGTTCCCTTCCCGCCGCCCGAGAGACGTCCGCCCAAACAGATCTCGTGGGTCGAGTTGCTGGCTGCGGCCCAGCACTTGGATGAGGCGTGTCCTCCAGCGGAGCGGCAGGGGCCGAACCTCTGCACGCTCCTCGGGCGAATGCGCTACGTGGAGAGCGATGGGTTAACCTTCCACCCCACCGAGGCAATCACCGTGGAGGGGACACGGCACATCGTCGGCCGGGTCGGTGCCGGTAAGACGACCTTGATGCGGGTCCTCGGCGGCTGGGCGCATGTGACCGGCCACCGGGTGGCCCTGGTTGTGGGAGACGTGGCCACCGCCGTGGAGATGGCCACCTGGTTCCGGCGGCGGGGGGTCAGAGCCGTTCCCATTCTGGGTTACTACCGACGCGGCCGGCATGTTGCGCAACTTCACCGTGTGGAGCAGGTGAACGGGCTGAAACCGATCGAGGCCCGGCACGACGGGTACGCCTGGGCGGCTTCCGTCTGTCCCCTGATGGCAGACCCTGTCCCGCCGGGTGACGAGCCCTGCCGGCAGGCGCTGCAGACGCCCGACCGCAAGGAGCGCTTCGACTGCCCCTTCCCCGCCGTGTGCCCCGTGTACGCCGGAGCACGGGAACTCATGGAGGCGTCGGTCTGGATCACCACCCCGCAGGCGTTGGTCTACCATCAGGTCCTGCCGGCGGTGCTCCCCGAGCGCGTGCGCCTGGCCGAACTGGTCTACCGCTGCTGCGACCAGGTCGTGGTGGACGAGTGTGACCGCGTCCAGGCCCAGCTAGACACCCTCTTCGGTCCCGACGAGGTGCTGGTAGGAAGCCCCGACAGCCTCCTGGACCGGCTGAGCCTGCAGCTGCCGCCCCAGGTGGTGAGCCGGCCGTACCTTATGGCCATCAGCGTGGTGAAGGATTGGCTCAACGCGCTCGACGTGGCCCGGAACGCGGCACGCACCCTGATCCACAGGCTTTCCCGCTTGAAGCGGCCGTCCCATTGGCTGCGGGAGGAAGAGTTCTTCACGGCATGGACGCTGCTCAGACGAGTCGCGCGGCGATGCGCGGGCCTGTCTGAACGGGCGGATGATGCAGCGGTGGACGATGCCGCGGCGATTCAGCACGAGGAACGACTGATCGAGGAGTTTACCCGGCTTCTCCAGGATCCGCTGGGGCGGGCCGGCCACGAACTGGGCCGGCTGGCGCTCCGCCTGGCAGACCTGGACGACGAGGCGGATCACCGGCGTGTGGAGGAATGGGTGCGCAACGCGTGCCGGCCCGGGATGCAGCCGGAGGAGGTCGCCGACATCGCGCAGCTCCTGTGCACCGCTCTGGTCATGTTGGTGCTGGAGAATGCCCTCCAGGAGCTGGTGAGCAACTGGGATACGGTCGCGGCGGAGCTGGACCTGGAAGGCGAAAAGTCTGCGGTCTTCCGTGACTTCGCGGCCGACTACCGCCCGGTGCTGATGGAACCGCCCACCGGCGCCCTCTTCGGTTTCCAGTACAGCCGGGACGCCGATGAGGAAACGGGGGTTCTGAAAGTCCTGCGCCTGACGGAAAGCGGCCGGGACCTCCTGCTGCGTTTCCCTTACCTCTTCGAGGCCCTGGACGGAGTGCGGGGGCCCAACGTGTTGCTCACCAGCGGCACCAGCTGGGCGCCTGCGTCCAACCGGTTCCACCTGCAGCTACCCGTACATGGCATCCTGCAGCCGGTGAACGTGAACGAACCCACGATCGAGTGCGCCTTCACCCCGCAGTATGACGGCGATCGGCCAATTGCGGTCTCCGGAAAGTGGGGTGATGAACGGCACGAAGCGCTCCGGCAGATGACCCGTCGCCTGATCGAGCGCGGGTCGCAAGGACAGAGTCGGTTGGAGCGGGAACGTGCAATCTGGCAAGAGAAGCAACAGAACCGCGGCGTGCTGCTGGTGGTCGGCTCGTATGCCGAGGCGGATACGGTGTACGAGACCATTCGGCTCTGCCGGCCCGACCTGGCCGACAAGGCCGAGAAACTAGTCCGGGATGCCGATTCCGGCTTCGCCGGGGAAGGGGAACGGCCCCGGGGCATGGTGGCGGCCTTTGCCCGGAGCGGGAAATGGTTGCTCATCGCCCCGCTCCAGGCCATCGAACGGGGGCACAACATCGTCGACGAGGACGGCGCGGCCTACATCGGCACGGCCTGCTTCCTGGTGCGGCCGATGCCGCGCGTGGACGACCTCTCCCGGGTGGCAGCCGGACTCAACCGCTGGGGCGTCGAACAAATGGCCCGGCGCCGTGGGAGTGGGGCGATCTCTCAGGCGGAGGCCCTAGGACAGTTGCGACGGAATGCCATCGCCGAGCTCTTCCGCCTGCTGCGCAGCGTGCGGCCTTACGCCCAGCTGGACGAGCGGGACCGGGAAGAACTGCTGTGGACGCAAGCCGTGATGATCTGGCAGACGATCGGGCGGCTCGTTCGCGGGGGCAGTGATGCACGGGTTCTCTTTGTGGACGCCGCTTTCGCCCCCGGTTCGGCGGACTCGCGCCGGCGGGCCGATACCCCCGCGACCTCCTTTCTGCACGGCCTGCGCGCGGTGCTGACCGCAGCAGTATCGGGAGAGGGCGAGGAACGCAGGTGGGACCGTTACGTGACCGAGGCGCTCTACATGCCCCTGATCCGTGCACTGACCCGGATTGGCGGGCTTGCCTGAGAAGCGGGAGGGATTCTGCGTGTACCATCACATCCAGACCCTAGCCTATCATGTGGATCCGGCCAAGTTGGCCCACCTGACGTTCTACCGCCTTCAGGTACCGCGCCGGTGGCGCAAGGCTGCTAGCGAGCTGGCGCGCCGACGGCGCGGAGGCGAGCCGGCATCAGCCCCGGTGGTGAGTCTGAACCGGGTGGTCCAGTACCTTCTGCCCGACTGGCTGGTTGCCGCCCACCGACACGCGTGGAAGGTGGAGCAGGACGTGTACTGGCTCACCGCACTGGCGCCGGTTCAGCCTGAACTCCTGACCCGGATCGTGGCCGCATGGCTGAGGCAGGCCTTCCCCGGCGAAGGTGAGGTACTGGCGGCGAGCCTCGACCCTGGGGAACTGGTCTGGGAGGGCCCTGTCTCACCGCGATGGGGGTGCGACGCCAGGTTCCTGGACGAGCACGGGTACTGGTACAACCTCTTGCCCTACGTGGTGACCACACACCTGGCCCGGGCCGACCACCTCTCCTGGGGTGGGCAGTCTTTACAATTGCGACGTGTCGCCGACGAAAAGCAAAGCGGCGAAATGATCTCATGGCCGCCACTGGTGCACGGAGGTTACCCCTGGTCCTTGCTCGTCCAGTTCAAGCTGACGACCTTTGTCGACACCGGAGCTCGCCTGCACTTACATGTGGGGGTGAGGCTGTGGGAGAAAGCCCTGAAACGCAGCCGGACGGGTGCGTTTGACCTGAAGACGGGGCGCAGGGCGCTCTACCTGGCACGCCACGATACCTGGCTGGATGGGAAGCTGCAGGTTCCGGTGTTCGTCCCGGTCATGATCGGGCACAGTTGGAGCCAGGATCCCGCTGGCTGGCAGGGCACAACCGAATGGGCCGACTCCCTCATGGCGTCGGTGCTTTCGGATTTGAGCCTGAGCCCTCTGCCTGCGGTGGGAGAGGTACTGGCGGACCTACCGCGCGCACGTGAGAGGGGCGTGGCGGGCTTCGTGGCGGCCTTGGTGCGCCAGCCGCAGGAAAATGGCGGGCGGGGGGTCCGGCCGGGCGTTTCGGCTCAGGACCGCGCGCAACTGTTCCGCTCGATCAGCGCGGCCCTGCCGTTCCTGGTTCCAGTGGAACCGACCCCCAGGAACTCACTGGGCAACGCCAGCGGGCGAAATCAGCTGGGCCGGTGGAAAGACCTTACTGCTGAACAGCGCCGGGATGCCGTTGTGCAATCCTTGGGTGGGCCGCCGACTGTGCGGGTCTTCCACCAGACAGATGAAATGAAGCAGGCCGTTACTGCGGCGTTGCATCATGAGTTCGGCGGCGCCGTCACGGTCGAAGCAGTGCCGCTCGGGGCGCTGGGACGCCCGCTGGACCTCGATGGTCGCCTTTCCCGGGAGGCCGTGTGGGCAGCTGTGAAGCGGCGCGCCGACGAGGTCGCCCGGGCGGTGCAGGGGGGAGCGCACGGAGCCATCGTCGAGCTGGGGTGGAATCGGCAGGGCGGGAGCACGAGCCCCGACGATCCCAAGGGGGCCATTCGCCTCGGCCTGGCCAAAGCAGGGCTGGTCAGCCAGTTCTTGCAACCACCTGATGACACTGAGGTCGTGAATGCCGAGAATCACCGCGTAACCGGTGCGGTGCGGGATCTGATGCGGCAGTTGGGCATTATGCTGGACTGGCCCCGCCCGGGACTGCAAGGGAAAGCCTTTCAGGAAACCTCACTGGTAGCCCTGGTGACGATTCGGCGGCATTCCAACCGCAGGGGGAGACGGCAGTACGTCAAGACGTACATTCCTGTCTTGGTGTGGATGAGTACCGCTGATACACGTCTTCTGGTGCACTATCCGGGTGCCACTGAATGGACCCAGTACCGCGAGGCGGCCACTCGCCTGGCTGTTGCCGACGAGACCGACTGGCGCCAGAATCAGGCCGCACTCCACCACTGGCTCCAGAACCGCCTGCTTCGGGACGTGTTGCCGCAGGGGCGCACGCTGCTCATGGTAGACGGGTACCGGACCCGCGACTGGTGGCCGTGGCTGGCCAACAAGTACGTGACCCTGGATGAGCTGAAGTTCGGTGGAAAGGATCGGATGTGCGATCCGGTACCCGATCCACTCTGGGCGAACTTGCGGATCGTGCGCATTCTGCCGGGCGACAGCGAGGAGACGGCCCAGTGGTTCGCCCCGGGCCGGGAAAAGGCGGGGACCTCGCAGGGGCTCTTCCATCTCTCAGCGCGGACGTTCCTGAGTGCGCAGGTGCTTCCGAGTTCGACCAAGAATTTCCTGAAGCCCGGCCACAGCAAGCTGGATAAGCCGGGGAAGCAGGGCTGGCTCCCGCGCTTGATGGAGGTGGCGGTTCTGCTAAACGGTCCAGACGAAGACCCGGCACAGTGGGCCGCGGTCGCACACCACCTGCGGCTGATGGCCTCACATCACCGGGAAGCGCTGATGCTGCCGCTCCCGCTTCACCTGGCGGCGGCTCTTGAAGAGTACGTGATGCCGGTGCCGGATGAGGAGCTTGAGGAGTGAGTGAGAATGCTCCGCCATGCATCTGTGTGCAATGGCGCGATGCAGGTAAAGTATTGGAACCGCCGTACTCGAGTACTGAATGGTAAGGACTGACATGACCATTACTAACGCAGTTGGCCCCCCGAGTATGTTGCGTGAGCACGCCGGGGTCGGCGGATGCACTCTACGTCGGCGGCAGTCTTGCTTTCCTTTGGTTGTGGGAGGATGACCTGCATGGGTACTCGATCTTGTTACCTGGCCCTGTGGAATGCCGCGGTCAAGTCCTGCATGGAGTACGACGCCGAAGCATTCAAGGAGAACCTTGACTGGTTTCGGTACTTGCCAGCCCCCGGCCAGATCTCTGACGAAGAGTTTTACTTGGAGTACTGTTTTGTCGTACTCCACCCTGGGGTGTCCACGGTGGTAGCCCATTCGGTGTGGGATCGTATCAGACCTATTCTCGACCAGCCGCTCCCAAGGATCGTTCGCAACGAGAAGAGGGTTCGCACCCAGCTTCTGCGTATGTACCGCAACGAGCGTAAGGTGGGCTACATGCTGGATACGGCACGGTACCTCGTTGCAAATCCGGGCGTGGGACGCCGTTTGGAGCGCATGGGCCGCGAGCAGGCCTTGAAATACCTCCAGACCTTACCCGGAATTGGAAAGGTTACGCGGTACCACCTGGCCCGCAACATCGGCTTTGATGTTGTGAAACCCGACCGGCACCTGACGAGGCTCGCCGAGGTGCTAGGGACTACACCAAACGAACTGTGCTGCGTAGTAGCTGAGGAGACGGGCGAGCGGGTTGGAGTCGTGGACTATGTCTTCTACCAGTGGTGCGCCTGGGCAGGGTTCGATGAAGTAGGCGAAGTGGCCAGGGCCATTTGTGCCGCGAGCTAGAAGGGGTGCAGCCTTGCCCTGGCGCGCGGGCACTTTGGGCATAGGCTTCATCCGGCGCAGGGCGAAGTTGGCGTAGAGAGTCGGACCTGAGAGGTTACGTTTGTGCCGCGTTAGAGGGCAGTTGAGACGGTGTTGCACCTGGCCAGGGCCCGGCCGAGCAAGGCCCCGGCGCGGTGGGCCTCCGATGCCCACCAGCTGGGGCCTAGCCGTCCTCTGGCGCGCTGATCGGTCCATGTCAGCAAGAGCGGTCGAAAGGAGGCATTCAGCTTGCCTCGCGACAGAATGGAGGCAATTGACTGCGTCTTAGG
>ENA-UPSA01002099-UPSA01002099.1-bioreactor-metagenome-genome-assembly--contig:-NODE-2099-length-15086-cov-5.607611_pt1 | contig 15086 bp, 8 predicted proteins | sample MGYA00238183_ERZ773288 | MGnify/ENA primary metagenome ERZ773288 (study PRJEB29028, sample SAMN07631243) | bioreactor metagenome | isolation source: Switchgrass digestor | place: USA: Dartmouth... | reverse complement strand
CGGGGCTTGAGGGCCGCCACTTTGAATTTCCACGATTTCCGGGACAACGCCGCGGGCGCCGACCGCCTCCTGAAGCCTCGGGCGCGTCGCCTGGACGAGGGCACCACCCGTGTGTACGTTCCCGCGAGGTCCCATTTACCTCAGAACAGGAAGCGTCGTGCGGCTGTGTCGGCTACCCGGGCGAGGCAGTTCGACCGACTTGGAATTTACCTTACAGCGTAATCCCCTGGGAGAACCTGGTCCCAGGGGATTTCGTATTAGCTATGTGAGAAGGATACAGGTGGGGGAGGAGAGCGGATGCAACGGCGACGCACGAGGCGTGTCAGGCGTCTGGTCTGGCTGTTGGTGGCGGTCCTGGCCCTACACGTACCCGGACGGGTGGGGGCCGATGAGGAAGCGCGTCCGGAGATTGCCCAGTACCCGGCTGAGAACTACGACCCGGGTCCGGGGTGGCCGGAGGGCTGGACACCACCGCCGCCGCCCACAGAGATGTCAGAGGGGATGAAGGCGGAAGTGGAGCGGGTGCTGCGGGAGCGGCCGGACCGGTACACCCGATATGAGTGGTGGGTCTGGGAGCCGCTGCCGGCATGGACGCAGCAGTACCCCTATTACTGGGAAGAAGCATGGGTCGGTTGTGGGGCCACAGTGTACGTGTATTCCTATCCGAAGCCCGACACGCAGCTCATCAGTCGCACTTTCGGCCGCACGTACGTTGTTAGCCGACTGTATGGGAGGCCGTGTCGATATGAGCCGGTCCAGTCCATCGCGTTAGTACGTGAATTGAGTGAGGAGGAGAAACTGGCTCAAGCTCGAGTAATGGAGTACCAGTACTGGATGGACAAGTCACACCCTGGCTTAGGACGAGATGATGGGAGTGAAAGCAACGGTAATCCGGCTCACATCTACGTTTATCTAAACCAAGGCGACGCCTCCAAACGTTTTGACGTGCCGGCGTACCTCGACACCACGGTCAGCCGTGTGCGGGTGCCGATCCGATTTGTTAGTGAAATGATGGGTGCAACTGTTTCGTGGAACCAGGCTCTGCGACAGGTGACGATTCATTTCCCTGCCGTTACCGGTAAGGTTATGAAAGTAGTGCCCCTGCCTGGCTACGATTACGCAGACCTCTTCGATGCCGAAGCGTACCTTCCCAACGGGCATCGCTTCGTACTGGAAGAGCAAACCGTGAATGTTCCGGAACGTACCATCGTCTTGACTATCGACCATCCGGTGGCGGTGGTAGATGGACGAGAGGTTCCGCTGGACGCTCCGCCTGTGATTCGAAACGACCGCACAATGGTGCCGGTCCGGTTCATCGCGGAGCAGATGGGGGCCAAGGTCTACTGGGTGGGTGCAGAGCCGATTTTCCGCCTTGACGACGGAAGCATGTCAGGCAGGTATCAGGTCCACATTTTCACACCGTTCTTTCCGTTGTACGAATACCCGAGCTGGTACCTTGAGAATCGTGCGGTGCGCTATTGAGAGGTGAAGGACGTATGGCGTGGCGGCGGTGCGTTGCAGGCGTAATCGTTGCTCTGCTGATCGCTATGCCCGGGTCAAAAGCCGTGGCGGGGGACTGGATCACCAAGGGCGGATCGCCGCAACGCATGTCGGTCGCGACCGACCCCATCGGGTTAGTCGAGTTATCAGTTTACTGGCAGACGCAGGCGCTCGGGGAAAGCGCTGCACAGCCAGTCGTTGTCGATGGGGTGCTTTACCACGTTGCGGGCGCCCATCTGTGGAAGTTGAACTTAAAGGAAGTAGACGGGCCGAAAGTGGTGGCGAGCGCTGTCACAGATGAGGCGGTGGGGGAACCGTTCGACTTCCATCGTTCCCCTGGTGGTCGGGTGATCCCACCGCAATCGAGCCCTACTTACAGTCCAGCAACAGGAATTCTCTACTTTGGCACTGGATATGGCTGGGTTTGGGCCTACCACACGGTGGAGGATTGGTTTAGGCCGGTCGAGTTGGAGTTGGGCTGTCCCGTTGTGGGTTCGCCAGTGGTGATTCACGACCGGGGACGTGACATCGTCGTAGTCGCTGACCGCCCGAACTACCCCCAAGAACGGAACCAGCAAGACGACCGCCCTCTCTGTCCCCGTGAAGAGCATGGAAAGGTTTGGGTGGTGCAGGGGCTTGACGACCCAAATGGCGGCCTTCGTCTGCACGCATACGAAGCCCCTACTACGAAGCAGCATGAGGGGGGATTCGGTGGATTCATCACTCCGTCTGCCGTGCTGGCTCCGCCGCATGGGGATGACCCCAGCATCATCATCGGCGCTGATGGCTTCGAGGGTGGGCGGGCCATCCAGTTGGCCCTGGACCGCAGCAGTGACTACCGTCCTTACCCGGTCTGGACGGTTGACGGTCCCGCCGGGTTCGCCGGCAACTTCACTTCGGATGGGGTCAACGCGTACTGGCTGGACACAAGCGGTCGTCTCTGGGGAGCCGGCCTCGCGAAAGGTCGTGAACCCACCGGCTGGCCCGGCTACTCCATCAACCTCCCCGCCCTCATCGGCGCCAAGGCCGCCTTCACCAACACCGAACCCGCGGTTGAGATCCGCCAGGGGCCCAACGGTCCCGAAACCCACCTCTACGTCACCCTCCGCAACTACAGCGACACCGGTGCGGACCTGCGGAGCGGACGCACCGGTAACGACGGCGCCGTGGTGGCCGTGGGCCCGGACGGGCAGGTGAAGTGGTTCCGCAAGTTCGGGCCCGAGGAACGGCACGGCGACCTGAAGGCGTCCATGAACACAGCCCCGCTGGCCCTGACCGGCCGCGGTGCGCTCGTCGTCGGCGACGTGAACGGTTACATCTACACCTACTCCCTGGACACCGGCAACCAGGCTGGCGGCGACCCTCGACCCGCCCTCATCCGTCCGGAAGGGAACGCACCCACGAACCGGTTCCGGCTCCTCCAGGACGAAGAGCAGCCGGGCGACGGCCCCTTCAACTTCTCCCAGTTCGCGGGCGTGGGGATTGACCCCCTCTTCGTGGACGGGCTGCTGATCACCGGCTACAACTTCAAGCAGGGCGAAGGCAACTCCGGCCGCCTGGTGGCGTACCGGGCGGGGGAGGCGTACGACCTGCGCTGGCTCGACCGTCCCGAGCCGGTGGTGTTGACGCCGGGCGTGCCCCAGTCGCTGCAGGCCCGGGTGCAGTTGGAACTCACCTCACGGTCGCTCGGGCAGCTCTGCCAGCCGGTTTCGGTGCAGTGGTTCCTGACCGACAGCGAGGGTCGGCTGGTCCGCAGCCTCGGCGAGACGCCGCTGCCGGGCGACCTGAGGCCGCAGCAACCCCACACGGTCACGGTGACGGTGACCCCGGCCGAGGGGGACCCGGCGGAGGGGCAGATTGTCGGGGTGATCGACCTGCCGTCGGTGTACGCCCTGAGTGCGGCGCACACGGCCAATCCGAAGGTGGCGCTGGCCCGGTCCATCGCGGCGGCGCTGGGGCTTCCGGCGGCGAAGAGCTGTGCCGGTGCGGTGGCCGAGGTGGTCGAGCGGGAGGGCGAGCCGGGGCCGGAGGGCGGCCTCGCCAACAACGTGCTGACCATCGACTACAGCCGTCCGGAGCCGCGGGTGATCGACGACCCGGCCGTGATGGGGCTGACGGCGCCGGAGGTGGCCGAGACGGGGAAGCCGTTCGAGGTGGGGATCTACCTCGGCTACCAGAACAACCTGGGCCGCAGCGAGATCCGGGTTCCGCTCCGGCTGTGGGCGCGGCCGGAGAGCGGGGGGCCAGCGCCGGAAGGGGCGTGGCGGGAGGTGACCATCCGGGAAGGCGCGTGCTGCACCACCCTGCCCGGCACGATCCCGGGGCTGACGGCCGGGAAGTGGGACGTCATCGTGGAGATTGACTATCCGGGTGACACCCGACCGGAGAACAACCGGGCGGTCCGCCGGGTCGAGGTCATGGAGAACTGGTCCGGCGCAGGCGGCGGACCGGAAGGCGGGGCCATCACGCGCTGAGCGGAGGGACTGCAGGAGCCGGCCCGGCCCACGATGCCGCTACTGCTAGCCGGTGCAGGATCGTCCTGCAGGGGTGACCCGTCGCCTGGCGAACTGACGCGGGCGGATGCAACACCACCTCCACCGGGGCGCTTGCGCTGCGGAAGCTTGCGGTGGACCAGGAGTGAACAGGGATGGCGCTTGTGGACACTGGCCCTGGCTCCTTATGGCTAAGAGGAGCCGGATCGATCGGCCCTGGGAATGCCCCGGACCTGCTCACATCATATCTATTTACCCCTGTTCTCTTTTGACGGAGGCCAGTTCCCATGTTACGGTAAAGTGGAACCTGCCTAACAAATGGCAGTCTGCCGTGCCAGGCCGGGCTGACAGCCACGCCTGGCAGGCCGACTGGGACACCCCATCGATTGTGGAAGGCTGCCACCGCAGCGGCCGAAGGTATGTCCGTTGATCTGGAATTCCGGCTGTTTCCGGATTGCGTTGTGCCCAACGGAGAGATGCCTTCGGCTTCACTGTGGTGGCAGCTTCGTTGTTGTTTCACAAGGGGGATACGCGCAGCACAGCAGACGCACAAGGGAGATGCCGCGGCGCCCATCGGGATGGCTGATTCCCCTGGCTTGTTCCGGCCGACTCCTTCTGCAGACACACTACGCATAGACGGGGGTACACAGACGCGCATGAAGACACACCGAAGGCTGCGGTCCCGGTTACACTGCCTCCTGGTCTGCCTGCTCGTTCTTGGCCCCTGGGGCCGTAACGAAACCGCCACGGCTGCCGGTGACACCGCCCCTGACTTCACGCCCGCGGGTGACATCACCGTCCGTGACAGCCCCGGCCCGAACGAGGACGACGAGTTGCTGACCATCATCGCCGTCACCCCGGGCGAAGGCGGCACGTCTGCACTGGGCGAGGAACAGAAGGTAAGCAACTTCACTCCAGCGTCCGCGCTGAACCTGCTTCCGGGCGAACCTCAGATCACCCGGACGGAGACTCTTGAAGACACCCAGTCCACCCGCGGCCTGGTAATCAGCCGTAACCCCAACGACGAGTTCGAGGTGCCCTTCTTCCAGATCACCGGTATCACCGGCGGCACCCTCTACCTGGATGACGGGACCACCCCCATCGCCGACGGGCAGTTGATCCCGGCGGCTGAGGCGGCCAAAGGGCTGAAGTTCACCCCGGCGCCTGACCTGAACAGTCCGTCCGGAGGTAGCTTCACCTTCACGGTGAGGGGCGCCCTCGATGCCAGCGGTCAGGGACTCGGCGCACCCGCGACGGCGGCGATCACGGTCACCGAGGTGAACGATGAGCCCGTGGGCACCCCGGACACGCTGGCGGCGGTGGACGAGGATTCCGGACCCGTGGTGATCCCCTTCCCCACGCTGATGGCCAACGACAGGCCAGGCCCGGCCAATGAGAGCGGACAGGAACTGACGATCGTCTCGGTGGGCGACGCAGTGGGAGGCAACATCGCCATCCTGGACACGGATGTGGTCTTCGCACTGGCGACCGACTTCAACGGCACGGCCAGCTTCACCTACACCATCGCAGACAACGGAACGACGGACAACGCACCCGATCCGAAGCGCTCAACCGCTCCGACCATGGTCATCATCCCGGTCACGCCGGCCAACGACGCCCCGGTCGCCGAGGGCCAGAGCCTGTCGGTGACCGTGGGTTCCACCCTCACCGGAACCGTGACGGCCACCGATGTGGACGGTGACCCACTGGCCTACAGGGTGGTCGACGGGCCCAGGCTGGGGGCGCTGACGATGAACCCCGACGGTTCCTTCACGTACTCCAGCCGCCGGGACGGCGAGGACCGCTTCACCTTCAGGGCCAACGACGGCACCGCTGACTCGGAACCGGCCACGGTGACGGTGCAGGTGAAGCCGCGGTCCGGCGGGCACTCTGGCGGCGGGTCGTCCAAGCCCAGGAAGCCTGCTGAGCCCGCGGAGCCCGCCACCCCGGAGCCGCCCGCAGGAGAGTCCGACGCGGAGGTCCCGGAGGGAGGCATCTCCCCCATGAGCCGGGAGGTGGGTGCAGGTGAGCCGGCCGAGGCGAGGATGCTCAACTTCCTGGTCAGCCTGCCCGGCGGTTCGACCGCCGAGCCGCTCCGCCTGCAGGTGCTCTCCCCCACTGCGAACACCGACGCCGTCAAGCTGGTTGAGGGGGTTGCCGAGATTGCCGGCACGGGCGACGGCGAGCTCACCCGCCAGGCCGACGGCACCCCGGTTTCGCAGGTGACGGCGACGATCACCTTTGCCTACGATCCCGCGGTGGTCTCCAACCCCGCCGAACTGCGGATCTTCTACTTCGACCCGCGCCAGAACGTCTGGGTGGAACTGGGCGGCGAGGTCGACCCCGCGGCGCACACGGTCACCGTACAGGTGGGCCACTTCACCACTTTCGCGGCGCTGGTGCCCCGGGTGGAGGCGCCGGCGCTGCCGGACCTGCCCGCCGGGGTGGAATCCGACAGGCTGACCGTGACCGGCACCGCTCCGGCGGGGATGCCGGTATCGCTGGTGATCAACGGCGAGGCACAGGTCACCGTCGCAACCGATGAGAACGGGCGGTACACCATGGAGGGTACGCTGGCGGAGGGGCAGAACTGGGTCTACGTGAAGGGCACCGGCGCACTGGCCTCCCGGGAGTGGCCGGTCGTGTACCGGCCCGCGAAGACCGGCGAGGCGGCCACGGAGCCGTCCGGGACCGCCGAAACGGGTGAGCCTGCCGCGCCGTATACCGACATCGCCGGCCACTGGGCCGAGGCGTCGATCCGGCGTCTGGCCGGGCTCGGCATCACCACGATCTTTGGTGGGCCTACCTTCGAGCCCGAGACCGCGGTCACCCGGCTCGAGTTCGCCGTGATGGTGGCCCGGACGCTGGGACTGACGCCGGTGGACGAGGCCCTGGCCTTCACCGACGTGGCGGAGATGCCGGAGTGGTCGCTCCGGGAGATCGCAGCGGCCGTGAGGGCGGGCATCATCCTGGGCCTGCCGGACGGCTCCTTCTTCCCCGATGCCCCGGTCACCCGTACGCAGACGGCGGTGATGCTCGTCCGGGCCCTCGACCATGCCGGGCGCGACACCCGCCCCGGCGAGCGGCTGTTCGCCGATCAGGAGGCGATTCCCGCCTGGGCGGTCTCACCAGTGCAGACGGCGGCCCGGCACGGCCTGATGACCGGATACCCCGACGGCACGTTCCGCCCCGCGGGCGACACCACCCGCGCTGAGGCGGTCACGGTGCTGGAACGGTTGCTCGACCTGATCGGCCGCTAGACGACGCAGCCCGACGCCATGAACAGGCGTCGGGCTGCTTGTATTATCGCGATCCGTGGCCGCACTGCCCGGTCGACCGGACGCTGCAGGCTGACGGCCGCACCCTCCGCAGGACCCGGCGGGGCAGACTAGATGTTCCACCCCTCAAGATACGCTTCCGGAATCCGCAGTTGGCCCCGGCCGGTGCCCAGGGCGTAGTCGGGCTTGCGGCTGCCGTGGTAGTCCGTGCCGCCGCACTTCAGCAGGTGATGCTCCTCGCAGAACCGCTCGAGGTCCGCGACCTGCTCCGGCGTGAAGGCGGAGTGGGCGCACTCGACGCCGTCGAGCCCGAAGCGCTGCACGATCTCCCACAGCTCGGCCCGGAACTCCTGCGCGTGGGCGTAGATGTAGAGGTGGGCCAGGAAGGCGAGGCCGCCGCTGCGGTGGATCATGTCCACGGCCGTCTGCAGGTCGGGGTAGAGGGGCGACTGGTCCACGTAGAGGCGGCTGGCCGGGTTGTAGATCTCCTGCCGGGTGAAGGCCCGGGAGCTCTCCCACGCCTCGTCGCTGCTGAAGAGGCGGCGGTTGCGGGGGTCCTCCCTCAGCTGAGCCAGCACGGCTTTCCGGGACGACTCCTTCTTCGGGTCGAACACCACCCTGGCCGGATCGAAGACGGCTCCGGCCTTCTGCAGGGCCGCGCAGATGAGCGCGAACTCCCGCTTCTGCTTCTCCTCGAAGGAGAGGACGTGGCGGCTGAGCTCGTCCTCCATCACCTCCAGGGCAAAGCCGTGACCCAGCACCTCGATGACCTCGCCCTGGTACATGCAGGTGATTTCCACGCCCGGGATCAACCGGCCCCGGTACGCCCGAACGGCCTGGGTCCGGTACGCGGCGACCGTGTTGTGGTCGGTGATCGAGATGGCGCTGAGGCCGATCTCCTGCGCCTTCTGCAGCAGGACCTCGGGCGGATCGGCGCCGTCAGAGAAGCACGTGTGGGTGTGCAGATCGATCATGGCCAGTACCCCTAGACGCTCGCTACATCCTCATCGGGGATCGCAAAGTAGGTGATCACCGCACCGGCCGCGTACGAGATCAGGATGCCGATCACGTAGTTCAGCACGTGCTCCGGCATCACGTGGGTCGCCGCCAGAATGCCCGAGGGGCTGAAAGCGGTGCTCATGACGCCCTTCAGCATCACGTACGCGCCGCCGAAACCGGCGCCCAGGCCGGCGGTGATGAACGGCTTCATCATCGGCAGGGTAACGCCGTAGATCAGCGGCTCGCCGATGCCCAGGATGCCGGCGGGGAGCGCACCGGCGATCACCTGGTTCAGCCGGTCGTTGTGCACCCGCTTTGCCTTGATGTAGAGGGCGATCGCAGCGCCCACCTGGCCGGCGCCCGCCATGGCCACCGCCGGGAAGAGGGTGATGCCGCCCAGCGATTCCAGCTGCAGCGTGTAGAACGGGATGAGACCGCGGTGCAGGCCCAGCAGGACCAGCGGCAGGAAGGTGGCGGCCAGCACGTAACCGGTGATGGCGCTGACGATCGGGTTCGTCGAGTTCAGGAACAGGTTCAGGAAGGCGGAGAGGCCGTTGGAGATCCAGCCGGTGATCGGCATCACGACCAGCACGAAGGCCGGCATGGCGATCAGCATGGAGATCACGGGGCTGAAGGAGACGTCGAGCACCTCGGGCATCCACTTGTGGACCCACTTGTCGATCTGCGCCAGGATCCAGACGCCCAGGACCACGCCGATGATGCCGCCGGCGCCGGTGGCCAGGATCGAGTTGTTCACCACGTCGGCGTTGTACCAGCCGAGGGTCTTGGAGATGGTGTCGACGACGCTGTTGAGGGAGGCGGCGCCGATCATGCCGCCCAGCATCTCGTTCACGCCGAACTGCTTGGCGGAGCGGACGCCGGTGAAGATGGCGAGGTAGCTGAGGAAGGCGTTACCAATAAGGACGATGACGTTATAGATGACGAGCATGACCATGCCGTCAGGCAGGGTCCCGTTGTCCATCATGATCTTGAGCAGCTTGCCGAGGCCGTTGCAGATACCGGAGGCGATGAAGGCCGGGATCATGGGGGTGAAGATGTCGGCCAGCACCCGCACCTGCTTGATCAGCTCGGTGTGCTTCTGCCGGCTCTTGACCGCCGCCTTGTTGGCCTGCCAGTCGCCGATGCGCTGCCCCGGGGCCTGCCCCTGACCGGGCTTCTGCTCCCGGATGCCCATCTGCCGGGTGCAGATCTCCATGATCTCGCGGACCTTGCCCGGGCCGAGGACCACCTGGATGTAGGTCGGCTCGTCGGCCACCACACCGAGCACGCCCTTGGTGGCCTTCAGGCCGGCCAGATCGACCTTCGCCGGGTCCTGGATGTTGGTGCGGATGCGGGTCATGCAGTTCTCCATCGTGAGGATGTTCTCTTTGCCGCCGAGTAACTCGATGATGCGCGCTGCAAGCTGCTCGTTGGTCATTTTGGATCCTCCATTTCGAATCTAGCTGGCACTTTGGGTACAACTGGAGTCCGATGCTTACGCTGTCTCTCAACCGGGACGTCATCCATGGTCAGTCCGATTCGATCCTCGCGGGATATCCCCCCAATCAGCACTGAAAATCCGGCAATTACGGTTCTACTCCGCTCGCCCATCTCCTGCGCTGCCCTTACATTTCGTTCGCAGAAAAAATGTTCCGAAGACAGGAAGCGGGCGCCCATAGGGACCGGCCTTGTGGCTCGATGGCGCCGCGGTCCCCAAGCCCCGGCGGGCCCGGGCGCATCACCCGGCCGTGCGGACCGGAACCTTCATCTTCTCGCTCTTCGCACCAGGCGTCCCTGAACGCAGGCGCTCAGGCAGAACAGCTTCGCCTCACCGGTCTTGCGGAAGCGGATCTCCACCAGGTCGCCCTCCGCGTCCACCCACTCGATCACGCCCTCGCCGAACCGCCTGTGCCAGCAGACGACGCCGGGGGCGTAGTCTTCCTTCGGAAGCACCGGCGGCAGGAAATCCGGGCCGGACTCGGTGCACCGGGCTTGAAGCGGTGCAGGGTCGCCTTGCACCGCCGCACTGCCGGCCCCGGGCTCCGGGAGGACGGGTTCCGGTTCCGACTGACGTGCCTGGCGTCCCCCGGGCGGCACGGCGTGCTCCGGCTTCCGGAATGCCGTCGCCAATCGCACCCAGGGCCTGGGGAGACGCTTCTGTGCGGGAGGCGGTGGGGGCGTCCAGATGCCGGCCTCGATGACGAACCGGGAGGGGGGCGCGTCGGCGCCCAGGAGTTGCTTTGGGGCGCTGATCGTGAGCACATTCCTCGCCCGGGTCATGCCCACATAGAAGAGCCGGCGTTCCTCCTCCAGCGCTGCCGGGTCGCCGCTGTCGAGCGTGCGCCGGTGCGGGATGGCCCCCTCCACCGCCGACAGCAGCCAGACCTCGTCCCACTCCAGCCCCTTGGCGGCGTGCAGCGACGCCAGCGTGACCGCCGGGACGGCCGGATCGTCGGTGTAGGCGGTGCTCCGCTGGTCAGCGCGGTCGGGACCCCGGGCTTGGGTGCGGCCACCGTCCGGCTCCCGGGCCGTGCGCCGGTCGCGGCCGCCTGTGGCGGTGTCGTCGGCGTCCCCCCGGAGCTCCTCCCGGGAGGCCAGGTCCACGTAGACCCGGGCGCTCTCGTCGGGCGCGGGGATCTGCTCCAGGGCGCTCAGCACCGCGCCCGCCTCCACCGGGTCGCTCCCCGACCAGGCGCAGTACTGCCGGATGTAGTCGTCGTAGCCCATCTCTTCCCGGATGAAGCGGATCGCCCGCCCGGCCGGCGTCTGCCGCAGCCCCTGCAACTGCTCCCGCAGGCGGCGCACCTCGAAGGCGCCCACGGCGGTGACTCGCTCCGCCAGCCAGTCCAGCGCCGCGGGGGGCCTCACGTTCGCCTGCTGCAGCGCCTGCACCAGGTCCTTCGAAATCCCGGTCCGGACCGGACGGCGCAGCACCCGGGCGATCTCCTCCAGGCTGGCCTCGCCGTAAGCCCAGCGGAGGTAGGCCAGCACGTCCCGGGCCATCCAGCGGGTGAACGGGTTGGGCCGCCCGCCGACTACCCGGTAGGGGATGCCCTCCCGGTCCAGCCGGTTCATCAGGGGGTAGGCGAGCAGGTGCGTCCGGTAGAGCACCGCCAGGCTGCGCGGGTCCGCCCCGGCCGCCAGCCGCTCCCGGAGAGCGGTGGTGATCGTCTCCGCCTCGTCGGAGGCGTCGTCGGGCCGGATGAAGACGGGCGGCTGCCCCGGCGGCCGTTCGGCCTCGAACCGCTTGGCGAAGCGGCGGGCGTTGGCCGCGATCAGCCTCGCCGCCGGCTCCACGATCGCGGCGGTGGAGCGGAAGTTCCGGCTGAGCCTGAGCTGGGCGCAGCCGGGAAAGCAACGGGGAAAGTCCAGCATGAAGGAGGGGGAGGCGCCGCGCCAGCCGTAGATGGCCTGGTCGTCGTCGCCCACCACCATGATGTTCTCCCCGGCGGGGATCAGGAGCTGCAGGAAGTCCCACTGCAGCGCGTTGGTGTCCTGGAACTCGTCCACCAGCAGGTGCCGGATCTGCGCCACCAGCCCCTGCCTGCGCCGGGGATCCTCCCGGAGCAGGTCGCGGGCCAGCACGATCAGGTCGTCGAAGTCCACGAGTCCCCGCTCGGCCTTCAGCTCGCCGTAGCGGGCCCAGATCCGGCGGAACCGGTCGGGGTCGCACGTGGCAGGACGGAACCGGTCCAGCGGCACCTGCGCCCCGGCGAGAAAGGCGAAGTCGGTGAGCAGGGTGTCCACCGACGGCTGGTCCGCATTCAGTTCGAACTCGCGCAGCAGCTGTCCGGCCATCGCCTTCTGTCCGCGCTCGTCCAAGACGTTCGGCCGTCCCCGGGCGGCCTTCACGATCTGGTACGCCAGCCCATGGTAGGTGAAGAGGCGGACCTGCCGGGCCAGGGCGGGCGGGATCAGCCGGGCGAGGCGGGCCTTCATCTCGGCCGCCGCGGCGCGGGTGAAGGTGATGCCCAGGATCGCCTCAGGGGCCACGCCCCGGAGGACCAGATAACCCATGCGGTGGGTCAGCGCCCGGGTCTTGCCGCTTCCGGGGCAGGCGATGACCACGGCGGGCCCGTCCGCATGGGTCACGACGCGACGCTGCTCTTCCGTCAGGTCGTTCAGGGAGAAGGGGATGGAGGTCAATCGGGGGTTCACCTGCCGATGGTGTCATCAGGGGGATTATGCCACACTTGGAGCGCCCGAGGTAGTGCACTGCGCCAAGTGGCGGTGGGAGGGGCCAGGGCCTCCCCGGAGGGGCGCAGGACTTGAGGCGGCCGAGGGAGTGGGCCCATGTCGGACGGATTTGGCGGACGATGAACACTTCCTGCGCCACCGCCGGATACGGTGTTTATTATTTATGTGGGGGTGTTCCGGGCGAGCCGGAGCGCCTGCCAGATCATGTGAACAGGAGGGATCGACGATGAGTGCAGTGTTGCAGTTGGAGGCGCGGCCCCGGGGCACCGGTTCCCGGGCAAGCCGGCGGCTGCGGCGGGCCGGGTTCGTGCCGGGCATCATCTACGGTCCCGGCGTGCAGCCGCTGGCCGTCAGCGTGCGCACGACCCAGGTGGAGCGGCTGGTCGACCGGCACGGCCGCGGCCACCTCATCCACATCCAGGTGGAAGGGGAAGCCAACCCCCGCCCGGTGGTGATCAAGGAGCTGCAGCGGGACATCCTGACCGAACAGCTGGTTCACGTGGACTTCCTGCAGGTCGACGCCGGCCGGACCATCACCCTCACGGTGCCGATCGTCGTCGTGGGGGAGGACCTGGCGAAGCGCCGGGGCCTGGTGCCCGTCCAGGAGTTGGACGAGGTGGAGATCGAGTGCCGGCCCACGGCGATTCCGGAGGCCATTACCCTGGACGTCTCGGGGGTGACGGAGCCCGGGCCGGTGACGGTGGCCGACCTCTCCGTTCCGTCCGGCGTGAAGGTGCTGGAGGACGCGAATACGGTCGTGGCCACCTTCACCGTGATCGGCGGTGCCGCGGAAGTGCAGGAGGAAGCGGCCTCTGCCGAGCCGTCGGCGTGAGGGTTATCGGATGGAACCGGGGCACCCCCTGTGTGCCCCGGTTCTTCGTGCGGGCATAGGTGCTACTGGGAGCCGCAGGATGCGCCCGTGGGCTTTAGCCGCCAACGGCCTCGAACGCCTGTACAGGTGTGCCACGACCTGTTGTTGGGGTCTGGTCCGATTTTGGATCCGACCGGTGTGACAGACTGCTGTCACGGACCTGCGCGACCATGTTGCCGGAGAGCGACCCGGGAAAGCGGTCGCAGGAAGGAGGATGTCTCGTGAACGAGCAGTCGAGCGTTCACCTCCAGGCCCAGGACACCGGTCCGTTCACGCCCGGCCAGACGCCAGTGTCCCCGCAACCCGTCGTGAAGTGGTACCACCGGAAGTGGTTCGTCGTGCTCATGTTGCTCCTGTGTTTCCCGGTGGGACTGGTGCTCTTGTGGACCTCACCGACGACCCGGCTGAGTGGGCGCATCGTGTGGACGGCTGTGATCGCACTGGCCGTGCTCGTCTGGCTGGGTGGGGGGAGCGATGAGCAGCCCGGCGGGACCGCTGAAGGTGAGCAGGCCAGCGCCGCCGGAAATGCGGACACCAATCGGGAGCAGATCGGACAGGAACCGGCAGCTGCTGCGGAACAAACGCCCTCACCGGCCCAGGCGGAGCCCGCGGCATCAGCCAGCACGACCGAGTCGACTGAGACGCCGGCCCCGGCCCCTCCGGAGGCAGCGCACGATTTCAACCTGACGGTGACCGACACGTCCACAGGGACCGTCTACAAGGGCAAAGTCGTGTCCAACGTAGGCTTCGCAGTACTCGATGTCAGCACGGCGAGGTCGGTGGGCAGTGACTTCTTCGTGGAGGAGGCTGCCAGCGGGGCCAAGTTCGTGCTGGTGACGGTCTACGTGAGCAACCAGCAGAAGGAAGCTCTCACCCTGGACACCTCGTTCTTCACCCTGGTGGTCGATGGGAAGGAATACGAGTACAGTATCGAGGCGTCGAATGCCATGGAACTGAGCGACCAGACTGAGAGCCTCTTCCTGAAGCAGTTGAACCCGGGGCTGAACGTCTTGGCCACCATCCCGTTCGAGGTGCCCGAGTCGCTGGACCTGGACGCGGCTGAGCTTCAGTTCCGTCCCAGCCTCTTTGCCCGAGCGGAGACGGTGCCGCTGACGCCGGTCACGGAGTGAGTCGCGGGGCGGCCGGTTCGTCGGAACCGGCCGCCCTGACGCAACGAGCGGACCCCTGTGACACGACGCTGTCACAGGGGTCTGCCACTGTAAGGGCGGAAGCCTGCTGCCCGCCGCAGGTGTGGGCAATCACCCCTGATGCGGAGGGGGAAGTCCACTGGCCGAGATCAGGTGGCTCCGCCGTGTGCTCGTGGCCGGGACTGCCCCGGCCGGGGAGTTGTCTACGAGAAGCGCGTGTGCCCCGCCACCTTTGCCCGCTCCAGCATCTGCGCCGCCTTGGCGTGCGTGCGCTCGAACCGGTCGCCGGCCCACTCGATCACCGCCTCCAGCGGGGCCTTTACCCGGTTCAACGGACCGTGGAACTTGGGCAGCACCTTCATCATCACCGCGGCGTCAAACGCCTCGTCCTCGGTGAGTGCGTCCCTGAGCGGCGACTCTCGCAGGGCACCCATGAAGGCGAGGATTTCGTCCACCACCCGGTAGCCGAAGCCCAGGTCGTGGGGGAGAAGCGCTCGGTTGAGTTCGTCCAGCCCGGCCACGTACTCCCGGCGGCCCCGACCCCAAGCGGCCACGTCGGCCTTGGTGATCTGGGCGAACCGTCCCTGCCGGGTGAAGTCGG
>ENA-UPSA01002093-UPSA01002093.1-bioreactor-metagenome-genome-assembly--contig:-NODE-2093-length-15138-cov-47.069416_pt1 | contig 15138 bp, 8 predicted proteins | sample MGYA00238183_ERZ773288 | MGnify/ENA primary metagenome ERZ773288 (study PRJEB29028, sample SAMN07631243) | bioreactor metagenome | isolation source: Switchgrass digestor | place: USA: Dartmouth... | reverse complement strand
GAATATCAATTATTTTTATTAAAATTCTTTAATATTCTTTATCAATTTAATTAAATTTAATAACTATATCCAAGTATTCAAAAGTGAGAGGATATTACTTATGTGGAATTATAAAAGAATATATGATGCTTTAAGGGGTTATAATAATCAGGACTTACTGTTTATCGATGATAGAGAAGAAAGACTCAAAATAATCAAAACACATCCGTTCTATCAAAATAAACTTGCGGAAATCAAAAAAATGAGGGCTCAATTTCTTAATGAACCAATCGAAACTATCAACTTCTCTATATATCGTATCTATTCGGAAACGGGTAGTCGTAAAGAGTACAATAAAGTATTCTTTAAAAGAAGACTACGCATGGAAGTATTTGCGATTATGTGCTTATTGGAAGATAACGAAGAAGATATCCGTGCTTTAGAAGATATCATTTTCGAAATCTGTAATGAGTATACTTGGGCTCTTCCACCGCACATTCGCAGTTTAGTGAAAAAAGATAACTACTCACCAACAACTGAACTCGATTTAATTAACTGTGAAACAGCTTTTAGTTTATCAGAAATATGTTATCTATTAGAACATAAATTATCACCTGATATTATTTTAAGGGTTAGGGAAGAAGTGTTTCGTCGAGTTTTAAATCCGTTTATGGAGTTTCGTAGACTCAATGGTTGGGAAGCAGTTGATAGTAATTGGGGTGCGGTATGTGCAGGTTCGATTGGCGCAACAGCTATATATCAAATCAAAGATAATGAAACATTAACTCCGATAATTCTAAAAGTCCTTGGAACAATGGAAAGTTATCTTGAAGGATTTGAGGAAGATGGCGCCTGTAAAGAGGGTTTAGTATATTGGTTTTTTGGTTTTGGTTTTTATGTCTGTTTTGCTGAACTACTTCGCAGGAGAACTAATTATAAGATTGATATTCTCCACCATCAAGCCAAACTTCAAAATGTTGCTCAATACCTACAAAAATGTTTCTTAATTGATAATGCGGTAGTCAGTTTTTCAGATACAATTCTTTTTGGTACCCATCAAATAGGACTTACGCATTTCCTAGCGCAAAATTATGAAGGTATTGAGGTTTTAAGTTCCAAGTATCAAATAGGCATTATGGACGACGGTTGTTACCGTTGGTGCAATCTGATTAGAGATTTTGTTTGGACAAATCCTGACCTTGAAGAACAACCATTCATGGTTGCTAATTATCTCTTAAACCAAAGTCAAATAGTTATTAGTAAGAAGTTAGTTAAGGGTAAGAGAGTAGCATTTGCGGTTAAAGGCGGTAATAACTGGGAACCACATAATCACAATGATATCAGTTCCTTTATTTTAAATATTGAAGGTGAAAGTTTACTTAATGATCTGGGTAGTGGTGAGTATACCAAAGCTTATTTTGGTCCTACCCGTTATGATACCTTCCCATGTGGGTCTTTAGCTCATAACATTCCCATCGTCAATGGTGCTTTACAAAAGGTTGGTGCACAATATCGTGCGGAAAACTTTTACTCATTAGAAACAGCAGATTATGTGGAAGTAGGTATGGATATAAGTAAAACATTCGGTTTACCAACTTTAACAAAACTCCAACGTACCTTTAGATTTAATAACGATGTCGTTTTATTAACATTAAGAGATGATTATGAATTTACTGAACCTTGCAATTTCATAGAGCGATTTGTTTCAATCTATGAAATCGAAATATTACCAGATAAATCAGTTATAGTCTATGGTGAAAAAGGTAAGTTACGTATTGATTATGACAAAACTTACTTCACCCCAAGCATAAGTACAGAATATTTCATTGATCATGGTTTAGTTGAACATCGTGTTCGAGTGCTAGATTTTACTTTTAATAAACAAGTCGAAAAAATAAGCGTAGTGTTCAATTTTGTAATGTTAGAATAGGGTGGTATTTAATATGTTACGCGTGGCGATTGTTGGTTGTGGTGGTATGGGTGGAGTGCATTTCGATATTTATAAGAGATTAGCGGATGTGGAAGTTGTGGCCTTAGTCGACATTAGAATAGAAAAGGCTTTGGAGAAAGCACAAGGTACATCCATCCGAGTATATACTGATATCAATGAAATGTTAAAACAGGAAAAAGTAGATATCGTAGATTTATGTACTCCAAGTTATCTACATAAAGATTTAGCAATTACTGCAATGAAAAATGGGTGCCATGTATTATGTGAAAAGCCAATGGCACTCAGTAGTCAAGATGCTTTGGAAATGAATAGGGTAAGTGAGTTAAATCAAGTATACTATATGACTGCCCATGTTATTCGTTTTTGGCCAGAGTATCGGTATTTAGAAAAAGTTATAAGAGAGGGTACATTAGGTCGAGTATTTCATGGTCATTTTTCTCGTATTGGTTTAAAACCTGCTTGGAGTTGGAATAATTGGATGCAAGATGAATATAAAAGTGGTCGGGTTCTCTTTGATTTACATATCCATGATGCAGATTATATTTTCAAACTCTTTGGCAAACCTATCAAGATTGCCCCTTTAAGAGTAGACGAAGGTGAAAAGATTTGTTACTGGCATAACTTGTATCAATATGATAACTTCTTCATTACAGCGGAAGCAGCTTGGTATGATTGTTTATATCCATTCCAAATGACATATCGGGTTGTTTTTGAAAGTGGAATTATCGAATACAAACAAGGAAGACTCTTTGTTTATGAAAATAATAAGGAAGGCAAAGAAATTCCCATCGATGATATTCTGTTAAGCGAGTTAGGATTATATGCAAAGAGTGGATATGAAAACGAAATTCGTTATTTTATTCAATGTGTTCGTGAAAAACGACCACCAGCGGTAATTACTACTGATGAAAGTATTCAATGTTTAGAGATCCTAGAGAGTATTAAATCTACTGTTGAATAATAGTAGGGGAGGGAATCATTATGAAATTTAGAAAGTTACACTTAATTTTATTGATGTTATTGTTAATTGTGGTAACCAGTTGTAAAATTAATCATGATAATAAGCAATCCACCACTACAACAAATGTTACTACAGAAACCACCTCTAACGAGTTAACTACAACAACAGAAGATACGACTACCACAACTGAGCCCGTTGTCGAAGTTTGTGAAGAAGATGGTACACATCCAGAATTTAAAATGAAGAAATGCACATCTGTACTAACTGTTATACCTGATACACAATATTATACGGAAACATATCGACAAGCTGAAATCTTCTTTAGCCAAACGAATTGGATTGCTGATCATTATAATGAATATAACATCAAGTTCGTTGCCCATGTTGGAGATTTAGTAAGACATGCTTATAGTAAACCACAGTTTGAATTTGCGGATAAAGCGATGAAAGTATTAGATGATGCAGGAATTGCCTATGGGGTTACAGTTGGCAATCATGATGTTAATGGTAATATGGGTGAGTACTACAAATATCGTGATAATCAAAGAAGTGCTGATGAATTATATCTTAAATTTTTCTCGAAGGAACGAACTTCTAAAGTGTCAGAACAATATGGTGGACATTCGGAAAATGGTTGGAATTCTTACTATTACTTTGAAGGAAATGGGCGTAAATATATGGTATTATTCCTTGATTATGCCCCATCAGAAGAAACCATCCAATGGGCTAATCAAGTTTTAGAAGCGAATAAACATTTGCCAACGATTCTCGTAACCCATAACTTAGTTAAACCTGTTGGTAATACTGGTTCAGCTGTTATTGATGGTGCTGAATGCGAATATATTTGGAACAATGTCATCAAGAATAACAATCAAATTTTTCTAACGATTAATGGTCATCATACAGGTAGTGGTTACATGGTACGGAAAAACGCTAGTGGTAATGATGTAATCATGATCGTGGTAGATTACCAAGGTTATTATCGGGGTGGCAATGGTTATATGCGATTATTAGAATTTGACGAAACAGAAAATAAGATATATAATTTCACTTTCTCACCTTATGTAATTAATATGCCCGAAAAGGCTAGAAGTGAACAAGACATTCCCGAACTCACAAGTAGCGATCAAAAATATGCGATTGACATTAACTTTGCTGAACGTTTGAATTTTGGCAATTAATCTTATAAGTAGTGGAATAGTGGGATGGAGTATGATCTTATGTTAGTGTTAGACATGCTGATTAAACCTGCTAGTGGTTTATGTAATATTGATTGTGAATACTGTTTCTATAAGGACATTATGAAACACCGTAAAGTCACAAATTACGGTCATATGACACGAGAAACATTAGAGAACATTGTTAAGAAGGCTTATGAGGAAACCGATTTACAGGTTACGTTTTCCTTCCAAGGTGGAGAACCATTATTAGTGGGTTATAAGTTCTATCAAGATTTTTTTGAATTTATCGATAAATATAATGTCAATAAAATATCTACTAATGTATCTGTGCAAACTAATGGGTTACTTTTGACCGAAGAATTAACCTCCCTTTTTAAAAAATATAATGTATTAGTTGGTATTTCATTAGACGGCCCAGTGCAAATTCATGATCTTTATCGATATGATTATCAAAAACATCCCACTTATTCCCATGTTCTTAATGCAATCGAACTTTTACAAAAATATAATGTTGAGTTCAATATTTTAACAGTACTAACGAAAAATGTGGCACGTAATATTACCGAGATATAAGAGTTTTATAAGGAACAGGGATTTAGTTATATACAGTTTATTGAAGTTATGGATAAAAACTTATGTCAATCAGGGAGAGAACGTTATTCCTTAAACAATAAGGATTATTATATATTTTTAAAGGACTTGTTTACACTTTGGTATCATGATTTTATGAATGGCAAATATATATCCATAAGGTTATTTGATAGTATTATTCAAAATTTGTTAGGTAATTTACAGGTACTACCATGTTTTTATCTTGGTAGATGTCAAAATCAACGTGTGATAGAAGCAAATGGAAACATTTATCCTTGCGATTTTTATTGTTTAGATGAGTATTACTTAGGTAATATCAATGAAGTAGGTTTCAAAGACATTAATGAAGCTCCATTATTAAAAGACTTCATCCAAGAAAGTTTAGAGTTACCAAATGAATGTAAGCAATGTCCATATTTACGGCTATGTCGAAATGGTTGTAAAAGATATCGAATCAATAATAAGTATTACTATTGTGAAGCCATCACTAGATTCTATGATACTAATCTTCCTAAATTCAAGAAAGTTGTGGAGAAAATTAGTAAGATTTATAGTGAAAATAAAGAGAATGCAAGTATGATCATGGACAAGTAATTATGATAGAAACATATAAGTTTATTAGAAAGGATTACAGATTATGGGAGTTACCTATACTGATAAACTCTTCTTTACCGAACGAAAATTAAAGGCACGCTTAGAAGATATTAAGAATCTTCGTTATCGGGATATTGTTAATATTCCCATCTTACTCGTGAATGAACGCAACACCGATGCTAAATACCCACTCAATGGTCCATGGCAAGAAAAACGTCTTGGGGAATGCTGGAAAGGGCGGGACCAATATCTGTGGGTTACGTTTGATGTAACCATTCCAGCGTCGTTTGTAAGTAAGTCCATTTTATGCTTCGTTGATTTTGGGATTACTGGTGGTGGCGGTAATTCAGGCTTTGAAGCACTTGCTTTTTTAAATGGTAAGCCCTATCAAGGCGTAGATAGTAACCATAAAGAAATATTTTTACCTAATGATGTTGTCGGGAAAAAATTAGATTTAACCCTTAAATTATGGTCTGGACTTGAAGGTGGCGGTAAATCACGGGAAATGGAACATCGTTTTTCCCAAGCCTTTGTTTGTTGGCTTGATGAACGAGTTGATGAATTATATTATTTAGCCAGAGCGATTATTGAAACCAATGAACAACTACCAGAAACTAATGAAAACTCACAAAAATTACTAAAGTTGTTGAATGATACATTTAAATTAATCGACTGGTCAAGTGATGATATTTATTCTAGCCTATATAAAGCTCATGCTTATTTAGTAGAAGGTGTAGAGAAGTTAGAAAAATTTACCGATATCGTCATAAATTGTATCGGTCATACACATATCGATGTGGCTTGGTTATGGCGGTTAAAGCATACTAGAGAAAAAGTAGCACGGAGTTTTACGACTGTTTTAAGACTTATGGAACGCTACCCGCACTACATCTTCTTACAATCACAACCACGTTTGTATGATTACATTAAAGAAGATTACCCAGAAATATATACAGAAATCAAAAAACGCATTCAAGAAGGACGATGGGATGCTAATGGTGCGATGTGGGTAGAAGCTGATTGTAACTTGATTAGTGGCGAAAGTTTAGTGCGGCAAATTCTCTTAGGAAAGAAGTTCTTTAAAGAAGAGTTCGGAAAAGATGCTGATTTCCTCTGGTTACCCGACGTTTTTGGTTACTCCTGGGCCCTTCCACAAATACTAAAGAAATCAGGGGTTAATACCTTCTTAACATCGAAAATAAGTTGGAATCAATATAATAAAATTCCTCACGATACTTTCCTTTGGAAGGGTATCGATGGTACAGAAATCCTAACTCACATGATTACAACTCCACAAGTAAATGCGCCTAAAGAAAGTTGGTTTTATACTTACAATGGTCGCATTCATGCTAACACCATCGCTGAAACCTGGAATCGTTATATCGATAAAGACATCAATAATGAATTATTATTAGCCTATGGGCATGGCGATGGCGGTGGTGGGGTAGAACGCGAAATGTTAGAGTTAATAAAACATTTAGATAAAATGCCTGGCATACCCCATGTCAAAACACAAACAGCTACGGAATTCTTCCATAAACTCCATGAACGCTTACATAAAACTGATCGTTTTATTCCTGAATGGGATGGCGAGTTATACTTGGAATACCATCGTGGCACATACACATCACAAGCATTAATAAAGAAATATAACCGCAAATTAGAAAATTATTATCGCTTAGTGGAAATGTTAAGTGTTTATGCCGAAATAACAAAAGGTGTTCCTTATAATCGGGATACCCTTGAAAAAGGTTGGAAGATTATTTTAACTAATCAATTCCATGATATTATTCCTGGTTCGTCAATTAAAGAAGTATATATCGATGCTGTCGAAGACTATAAAAAAGCTGAGCATTTAGCTAGCGAAGTTTTAAGTAAGTTTGAAGATAGACTTGATAAATCATCTGATACATACTTAATCTTTAACAATAGTAACTGGAATAGAAATGATTATGTATTGATTCCACATAAACATAGTTCGTTCAAAAGTAACGATAGTGTTCTAACAACTCAAGATACTGCTGAAGGTACATTAGTATATTTAGAAAATTTAAAGCCATTAGCCTTTACAGTAATTCAAACCTCTAACGAGAATAATACATTAGTTGAGCCATTTACATTTGACGGACGCATTCTCCAAACACCATTCTATACAATTGAGTTTGATGATAAAGGACATATTAAACATCTTTATGATAAGGAAGCAGAACGTGAAGTGCTAGCCCCAAATCAATGTGGTAATGTAATCCAAACTTTTGAAGATCGACCAATGAGTTATGATGCTTGGGATATTGATATCTATTATCAAGAAAAACCAGCTATTGTTGATAATTTAGTAAAGTTTACGGTTAAGGAAAAAGGACCATTGCGTTTTGTGCTTGAAATAGAATGGCAACATTTACATTCGAAAATTTACCAAGATATTATTTTCTATGCCCATACAAGAAGAATTGACTTTAAAACAAAAGTTGATTGGCGTGAACGACGTCGTTTAATGAAAGTAGCATTTCCAGTAGATATTCGCACCACGAAAGCTACTTATGATATTCAGTTTGGTAATATTGAGCGTCCAAATCACTGGAATACAAGTTGGGATCTAGCTAAGTTTGAAGTTGTTGGTCATAAATGGGCTGACCTTTCCGATGGTGGATATGGTATAAGTCTTTTAAATGATTGTAAATATGGTTATGATATTAAAGGTAATGTCATGCGTCTTACTCTGCTTAAGAGTCCAACTTATCCTGATCCTGAGGCAGACTTAGGCGTTCACGAGTTCACATACGCCTTATATCCACATTTAGATGATTGGCGCAAAGCACAAACAGAAATCGAAGCATTCAAACTTAATAATCCACTTAATGTTTTTGAAGGTTGTTTCGATGAATTATCACAGTCACTAATAATTATCGATAAAGATAATGTGGAAATAAGTGCGATTAAAAAGGCTGAATATGATGATGCTTATATCATAAGATTATATGAATTTGAAGGTAAGAAGACTAAATGTACATTAACAAGCGATTATACGATTATTACTATTACTGAAACAGACTTAATGGAAAATGAAATTGGTCCTACGGAAAATACACAAGTACTTACGATAACTTTAAATCCTTATGAGATTAGAACATTTAAAATTAGATTTCAAAAATAGATGCAATTAATATAAAAAACATCCTTTTCACATTTATTAGTGAAAAGGATGTTTTTTTACATCTAAATTAAATTATTTGTTTCCCCATTTAGCCATTAATGCTTCATATTCAGTTCTTGTGATTCTAATGACTGAACCATGACGTGCACCTTGGGGCATCTTATAATCACTTACAGGTAAGACACGGAAGTCACTTTCAAGACTATCAGTGATTAATGGATAATATCCTTTACCACCGTAATTGTCAACTAGTAATACCCATTTATCTTGACCAATTAACTTAAAGATTTCTGGACCTTCAACACCAGGTTGACTTTCAACTGTTGAATAACGAACAGGAGTGAAAGTATGGTTGAGTAATTGGGTACCTTTATCAGCAAGAATGTTTTTATTTACTTCATCTTTATAGAAACGATAGTAAACACCATTGTGTTCAATAATTGTCATATCAATAACATCACGTTCACGTTGGAGATATAGACTAGGGGCTGTGAAGGTATAGAAATCACGGGTTTTAGCGATATAAATACGGAATTGATCATAGTTTAAGCGACCAAGTTTAGATGACCAGTAGACTAAGAATTCGCCAGTGCGATAGTCATAGTATACTTCTGGTGCCCAAGTACAGCCAGCATCGTCAACATTGATTTTTACTAAACGTTCATTAAACCAATTGACAAGGTCTGATGATTCCCAAACAACGATGGATTTACTACCAGCAGTTGAAGCACGTCCCCAGTCATATCGAGGATAGATTCTTAAATCGGTTGCGATGAGATAGAATTTATCACCTTCAGGTGAACGAACGATGAATGGATCCCGTACCCCTTTTTCGCCAACTGAAGAGGTTAAAACAGGTTTATTACCGTTGAGCTCACTCCAATGTAAACCATCTAAACTAGTCGCAAAATAGATTTGTTCACCATCAGCAGTTGATTCTCCAGTAAAATAAACGAATAGGTAAGCATAATAATCATCTTCGGTTAACTCTTTTGTTTTCGCTTTAACGGTTACCAAGAATTCTTTTTCAAGTTCATGACCATTTAATGTAAGTTTCGCCGTTAATTTAACTAAAGTGTCTTCATCTGGTCTATTAACAACACCTAATGGAATTGGTGCATATCCATCATTTTCAGCTGCTGGAACTGTCACTGTATTAATGATATGTGGGTGAGTTGATGTCCAAGTAATTTGTGTATTAAACTCGCCAACTTCAGGTAATGTAATGTTACCACGGATATTATCAGCATTTGGAATAAAGATTTTACTTGCTGCAATTTCTAGTTTCTTTTGGTCAGTATATTCAGCCAACACAATCACCTCAAATTCTTTTTGTAGTTGATAAGCGCCGTTTTTAATGGTGGCAGTTAAGGTAACTTTTTTGTCTTTTTCACCTTGTGGAGGACGAGTTACTCTACCATCATTACGGACATAATTTTGATCGCTTGATTTCCAATCAATAACTGAACCATATTTACCACGGAGTGGTAGATTTATTTTCTCTGTTATTTCATTAGCATTTGCAATAGTGAGTGCTTCATAATCAAGTTGAATTAGCTTTTCACTTTCTTCAATGCTTAATTGTCTTACTTCATCAAATGTAAGAGCACGTTTATAAATTCGAAAATCTTTAATTGAACCTTTGAAGTAATTATCAGCTCGATATGCAGGTTTACCTATATAGTTATACTTTGTTTCACCTAAATCACTAGGTTTGATTGTCACATTAGCATTACGTGCGACTGAGGTATCATACTCATACAATGTAGCTAGTGTTCCATTGTATGTAAAGATGAATTTTGTCCAAACTCCCTTTAAAGCACTGCTGTTTTTAGAAGTATTTTGTTCAGCTTCCCAGCGTCTATTGGTAACACTTGCACGGAGTATATTAAAACTATCATTTAATAAGCCTAGATAACTTCCATTAGAATAAGCTCCTGCGTCTTCATGTGTACCAATGGTATATAACCAGAAAGGAATTTCGCTTTCGGGATCAATAAAGGCATCGATAACTATAGTAATACTATCAAGGTCTTTTAGGATGTTGTTTGGTAATTCTACATAACTATCTTCGCCATTAAATGCAAGGGCACCTTTATTATCATATGCTTCATACCAAGTAGTATTATAAGCAATACCATCATTACCATTTTTAGTGAGGTCCTTTATAACATCTCCTGTATTTTCATTGAAATTGTACCAGAGAACGAGATCTTCATCGACGACGAGTTCTGTTGTTGTAGTAGTTTGTTGGGTAGTTGTTGTTTGTGATGTGGTCGTTTCTTGTTCTGTAGTTGTAGAACTTCGTTTGGTGCATGCAACAATTATTAATTGCATAAGAAGTAAAATTAATGTGAACTCTCTTCTCATTTTCTTTATATTATCCTCCTTTGAATATTATCTTAATAACCAATCATCGGTATTGCTTTGGGGAAAGTGGCATAAGGTGCTCTTTCCCCATTTTTTACTGCGTAAATAACTTTTGAAGTTTCGTATACTGCTTCCATCAGTTCTTTATAAGGTTGCATGCAAATATCGACCAGTCCAATTTGATAATTCTCGCCATCATATCTTCCTAAACAGAATTGATCATTAAATTGGAACCAATGTGCTCCCACTCCTTGAGGATGGCTAGCTACACGTTCCACAAAGTAACGCCACATTTTACCGCGTTCCTCTTGATTTTCTACACCTTTCAATCCTGTTGCAGGTAGACCTCTGTCTAAAGCACCGCAATGAAACTCACCAATCATGATAGGTAAATCCACTTTGGCATTAGCGACAAAGTTCAAGTCATTGGTAGGATCAAAACTATAACAATTTATCGAAAACACATCAAAGTATTCCCACCCACTCATCATATCATGATTATTAGCTGTTGCCCAGCGTAATCCTAAATTAAGATGGTTCTTATCAACTTTCCGACAACATTCCGAAGGTATGCGAATATATTCTTTGATTAAAAGTGCTGAGTAGTGACGAATATCTGGTGTTGATTTAGGATAACGCGCGGAACATTTTTCAATTGGTTTATTCAAATCAGCAAAATCATGGAAGTCAGAATCCCAAGCTGCATTTAATCGTTCGATGGTTTGATATTTATCCTTTAAATATTTAATAAAACCTGAACGACAATATGTTTGAGCGGGATTATGTAAAACTTCATCTACAATAGCGATGTTTTCTACAAAGGCAAATTCAGGTTCATTTCGTAAGAAATAACCAATCATATAAGGATCATCCACATATGGAGTAAGTTGAGATGCAAATTTTTCTGAATTAAGTTGGTATTCTGGTGCAAGGACATCGGGAAAGTCTCGGAATATTAATGTTTCCGTAGTAGGGAAACCATATAATTGACGTACATACGGAATTTGGATATTTCTATTATTTCGTATAATTCCAGAAAAATTACCAATCGTATTTAAACCATACTTTTTTAAAATATTATATGTAAGTTCTTCCCATTTTTCATACCAGTTGTTTCCGTATACACGTTTGAGATTTATACCAGTAAAGAAAATGGTTTTTGCATAATCTTTTGGCATATATTTGGCACGTTGACGTTCACCTATACGATAGAAATCTTTAAATTCAGGACCATCAACATCAGGTAAATAATCACAGAGTTTTTCAAAATGATCGATACGGCATTCATCTCCAGGATTTACACCACATGGTCCAACAGAAAAATAATCGCATCCATCAGGGTCGACGAGATGCCAGCGACCAGCAGAATCCTTGTAAGTTCTAAAGAATCCTGTACCTTCTGTAAGTTTACGAGTTTTGTCGCCACCCCATTTATTCCAATTTACGAAAGGATAATTTGCATCACCTTCATGTTTTTGGAGTGCATCTTTTAGTTGTGAGAACGAATATATTTTACTAGGCCAATCTTTTCTTTTCCATTGTCCAAATTCATCAACTAGTTTAATATCTGGAATAGGGAACTCTTCAGGCATTTCATCGCTTAAATAAAAATTCTCAAAACTAAGCGTAACATCATGGAACGTTTTTTCAATACCTAGTTCAAACCGTTCAACTTCATTGCGGTTGGTTCGTTGTCCGTGAACTACTAATTTAAGCGTACCAGGTGTCCGATTAGTAAAAATCGTTGAACAGTCTAAAAGGTTTAGATCTAGACAAATGCGTGTTTTAAATTTTGGTAAAAGACCAAAACGGAAGAAAATATTCTCATGTGTTTGATTTGGTAAAAAACAACGAAACATCATTGCGACGGAATGCTCTTCTTTGACTATTACATCACCTATTACGTATCTATGATTAGAAGTATTAATTTGTGGAACAACTAGTCCTCCACCTTTAGCGTAAAGTTTAATCTCAATTTTATCATTAGTACAATAGCGAATTTCACCATCACGGACGTGGGTTTTGGTAAAATCAATTTTCATTTTTAATCCTCCACATATAATTTAACTGGTAATTTTAGTTTATTTCCGCTATACTAGCACGATAATACTAACTTATGTTATAATAAGAATAAAGTAATTAACTTTAGAATAACATTATGATTTTTAGTTGTCAATATTTAGCAGATTTTAGTTAGGAAAAGCACAGATATCTTTAGTAAATCTAAGTTAAATTAAAGTTTTTTTCACGAATATTTAAGAAAAATTTGGTTGATTTATGGGAAAGAACAAAAATATTTTACTAAAATAACTTGATTAATTGTCAATCTATAGTCTATAATGTAAACATGAGATTAAGTGAATGAGTGATACTAATGGTTAGTTATCGTTCTTTAATTAATGGATTGAAGACTTTTAACCATAATGTTAGTTTATGTGATGGTTGGATCGATAGAATAAAAATGATGGCAACTCACCCGCTTTTTCAAAAAAGAGTGGATAACATATTAGAATTACATGAGCAATTTAAACGGGAACCATTAATACAATTTCGCTATACCGACTATCAAATCTTTAAAAGCACTGGTTCGCGCAAAGAATTCCAAGATTATTACTTTCGCAATCAATTGCGATTAGAAGTCGCCAGTATCGCTTATCTCATAAATGAATCATCCGATAATCGGTCACATTTAGAAAATGTTCTGTTTCAATTATGTACTGAGTATCTATGGGCTTTACAAGCTCATATTAAGCAAGTATGTAAAGATACACGATATAATCCTCAACGAGAACTTGACTTGTTTAGTTGCGAAATGGCTTTTACGCTTGCTGAAATAACCTACCTGTTCCGTGGTAAGATTGATGATGATTTATGCAACTTCATTACTACGGAAATAAATGAACGTATCTTCATACCATATATGCTTGAAGAGAAGTTAAAATGGTGGGAAGTAACCGACATGAATTGGGCTGCCGTCTGTGCCGGATCGATAGGTGCAGCAGCTATTTATTTAATATCCGATGAAAGCGCATTAGCACCGATTCTACTTAAGGTACTAGCAACTTTAGGTGGATACCTTGACGGATTTCCCGAAGATGGTGCTTGTCTAGAAGGATATGAGTATTGGAAATATGGTTTTAGTTTCTATGTTTATTTTGCAGATTTATTAAAAAGAAGAACTAATAATCATATTAATCTCTTTCAAATAGAAAAGGTTAAACAGGTTGCAACTTTTCAACAAAAAGCTTTTCTCATCGATGATTATATCCTACCATTTTCAGATACTGATTTAACAAGTAGACATTTATTAGGATTAACACACTATCTCGCGAAGTTATACCAAACGCAAGTTTTACCACCTGAGATCATGGTAGACCGTACTACAGATGGCCATTATCGTTGGGTAAATCTAGTGCGAGATTTTCTATGGTATGAACCAAACCTAAAAGTGCCAAAATTTGATGAGAATGATTATTGTTTTAAAGAATCGCAAATATTAGTTAGTAAGAAAAGATTTAATGATAAACGGATTGTGTTTGCTTTTAAAGGCGGACATAACGGTGAACCACATAATCATAATGATATAGGCACATTTATTTTACAAGTTGAGCATGATACGTTGATTAGTGATCTTGGTAGAGGTGAATATACGAAACAGTATTTTGATGAAAACTTACGTTATAATTATCTCACTTGTAGTTCATATGGACATTCAGTTCCGATTATCAATGGTTATGGACAAGCAAGCGGAAGAGATAAATGCGGAATCAATTTTGAAGTAAATCTTCATGATGTTATCCGTGGGAAGTTAAATTTAACCCATGCTTATGAAGATCCAAGTTTACTACAATTTATTCGACATTTTACTTACCAAGCTAATCAACCATGTTTAATAATCGAAGATGAGTTTTTATTTAATAAGCATAATAATCATATTACGGAAAGATTTATAACTGTATGTCCGGTAAAAATGATATCACCCAATAGTGTAAGTATTATTGGTAAAAACTCTACTTTATTAATCCAAAGTGATAATATAAACAGCATTGAAATAAAGAAAGAAGTTTATAAGAATCATAGATATGAGGAAAAAGAAGCATACCTGATTGATTTTCATTGCCAAGTAGACGCTCAGACAAAACTATGTTTTAACTTCGCTTGGTTGGATGTTAAAGAATAATAGATAATAATTTTCAAGAAATGTGGGAGGTAGTATGAAAAAAATATTCGTATTATTTAGTTTGATTCTTTTACTAATTGTTGTGGGCTGTAAAAAATCACAAGTAACCACAGAAGAAACCATGATTAGCGATCCAAGTGAAACAAAAGATAGTTTTTCCAAAGAACCAATGAATAC
>ENA-UPSA01002082-UPSA01002082.1-bioreactor-metagenome-genome-assembly--contig:-NODE-2082-length-15229-cov-3.967840_pt1 | contig 15229 bp, 10 predicted proteins | sample MGYA00238183_ERZ773288 | MGnify/ENA primary metagenome ERZ773288 (study PRJEB29028, sample SAMN07631243) | bioreactor metagenome | isolation source: Switchgrass digestor | place: USA: Dartmouth... | reverse complement strand
TCTTCGGCATTCCCGACAGTCTAAGGGAATCCGCAGAAATAGACGGCGCCGGTCCAATCCGTATATTGGTTTCCATCTATCTGCCCCTTTCAACTCCGGTTATAGCCACACTTTCACTTTTCTATGCCGTTGGCCGTTGGAACGGTTTCTCGGATGCACTGATGTTTATGAGCAACAAAAGGGAATACTGGCCAATACAGTTATTGCTTTACAACATTCTGAACAATATGACAAGTATAGAAGTGGCCACACAGGAAGGCGTTACAAAACCTGCCATGTCAGAGAATGTCAAAGCAGCAACGGTAATGTTTGCCACCGTTCCAATTCTTCTGGTTTATCCATGGCTGCAGAAATATTTCATCACCGGTGTTCATCTCGGTTCAATAAAAGGCTGATTCAGTCTTCAAGACACTATGTGTCATCTTAATAAAAAAACTTAGTAAAGGAGGATTATTATGAGAAAAAACCTGTCTTTAGCAATTGTTTTTGTCCTGATTTTATCACTTTTGGTCGGCTGTGCTCCGAGCTCAACACCGTCAGGCGGGGATAAGACCGAACCGACAAAAGCACCTGATTCTTCAACGCCTACAAAAGCCGCATCGACTGAGGAAGCTGAAATTGTAGACGGCAGGTTTACCAAAACAAGAAAGATTACAGTTGAGGTTTATGACCGAGGTAATGAAGGCGGAAGCAAGCCCGAAGACAACTTCTACACAAACTTTATCAAGGAAGGTATGCTCAGGGATCATAACGTTGAGGTTACCTTCATACCCGTTCCTCGCTGGACCGAAGTTGACCACCTCAATAACATGCTTGCTGCCGGTGAAGCTCCGGACATCTGCGTAACCTATGACTACCCGACGATCCAGACCTACGCCAACATGGGCGGAGTTATAGACCTTGCTCCGTTGCTTGAACAATATAAACCCATGCTCCAGGATCTGTGGAATCTCCTCGGTGATGAAAACATTTACTGGAACCGGGATCCTGTAAAAGGAACGGTATGGGCTATCGAAGCAATCAGAGCCCAGGTTCCGAGAATAAATACCTTTGTCCGCGAAGACTGGCTGAAAAAACTGAACATTTCCGAACCTACAAGTCTTGAAGAATTTGAAAACATGCTTTATGCATTCAAGAATAATGCATCGGTACTTCTTGGTAACGACGCAGACAAGATGATTCCTTTCTCCATCAGCTTCGACGTAGGCTGGAGAGCCAATAACCTGCTGATATCCTTTGTTCCCGACAACATTACGGACGAGGAAATGTTTATTTACGGATTTGACAGCAGACAGCTGGAATGGCCGGGTGTAAAGGAAGCTGTCCGCAAAATTAACGAATGGTACAACAACGGTCTGATTTGGAAAGATTTCGGTCTGTACAAAGAAGGCGATACAACCGAGGACAATCTTATTAAAGCGGGCTATGTAGGTTCATTCATTCATAACTGGGATTATCCATACCGTGACGGAGAAAACGGCATACATGGAACTATGCAGAGAATGATTGGACCGGAAGCTGCATACATAGCAGTTGACCCGTTCAAGAATGATGCAGGTAAATATAAGAAACTCCTCTATCAGCGTAATGACCGTAAAGTATTCTTCCCGAGCACAAACAAGGAACCTCTTGCATCCCTGCTGTATCTCAACTGGATTTCAAAATTTGAAAACCGCAAGTTCCTCCAGATTGGTGAAGAAGGCGTAACCCATGAAGTAATGCCCGATGGCGCTATCAAGATAATTGCTGCAACCGGCGACAAGATTATGAACTCGGTAAACAACATTGACTATACTATCACCATTAACGGTCTGGATCTGGGCGATCCTTCACTGACCGCAAAATCTGTCGCTCTCGGATATGCAGGTGTTGATGCAAGATTTATTGAAAAAGCTTACCTGGTTGCCAATAACGACGCCTTCACAGTTAAAAACTTCAACGTAGGTGAAATCAAGGCCGAAGAAGGTATGGGCCAGGTACTTAAGGAAAAACGTGATGCTCTCTTTGTAAACGCTGTTATTTGCAAGCCTGAAGAATTCGACGCAGTATGGGATCGCTACTACAATGATTATCTCGACTCCGGCGGAAGAGCCATTCAGGAAGAACGTAAGGCAAAATTTGAACAGTTCTATAAATAAAAATGATACATCAGCCAAAAGGGAGGGATGATTTTAATCTTCCCCCCCCCTTTTTTATTTTTCCGCTGACTTTTTTATATTAATATATGTTTTCAGTATATAAGGAAAATGGTTTGTGCTATAATACACATAAAAACAGGTTTGCTGAGGTTGCGGTTTCAAAACCGTTTTTGGAGCATATATGGGCAGGGAAATTGAAAGAAAATATCTCGTAAAGGATTTTTCATTCAAAGAATTTTCAAAGGGTATTCTGATAAAACAGGGTTATTTGTCCACCGATGAGCGGGCTACCGTACGCATACGCATCGCAGGTGACAGGGCTTTTATTACGGTAAAGGGACAAAGTACAGGCCCTGCACAGACTGAATATGAATATGAAATACCCGTCAGGGACGCGGAAGAAATGCTCAGTAACCTGTGCAGAAAACCTGTAATTGAGAAATACAGATACAAGTTTGAGTATAAAGGTTTTATCTGGGAAATTGATGAATTCCTGAAAGACAATGAAGGCCTGGTTATTGCCGAAATTGAACTGGAAGGTGAAAACCAGGATTTCCCGGTACCTTATTTTATTGGTAAGGAAGTCACGTTTGATTACCGGTATCGCAACTCTTACCTGGCAAGCCATCCATACAAAACGTGGTAAAGTGCTCCTGATATCAGCATGGTAAAAATCCGGAAAACCTTCAATTTTCAGCCTTCAGTTCAGCCAGAAATTTTATTATGGAGTCAACTTTCGGCGGGCATCCGGGCAAATACTTTTCAAAGCAGGATGTACAGTTTCCTATTCCAAGATACCCTCTGTAACCCCTGTAAGCCTGGCCAATGCAAATCTGATCTGCAATACTGTCTGTAAGGCCCATTTCATATAATTTTTCCATTGCGCTTACAAGATTGCTGTAACACGCCGAACATGCATCGGCTTCATCTATAAGCCTCAGGTACTTTTTGTCCTTCTGTACTATTTTGGGCTCATCTTTTCTTTCCTGTCCCTCGTCATAGATATATACTATATCATTTTCATCGTTTAAATAATTACCCACACCTTCTTCCCTTGCAATACTGATGTATTTTATATCGTCAGGTTCGTATCCAAGAACCTTTGCTGCATATGAGTCCACCAGAACCGGATCAAAACCGGCTATAATCCTGTTCAGTCTGAAAGGCCTTCCTCCTTCTTCGAAATAAGGATCAGGGCATATACCGTCTGCAATAATAAGATCCTGTTTTACCAAGGCATTAAGGTAAGCAATAGGCTTATGCAGCCCCATTGTGTGAAATCTCCTTTTTTCCTTATCAGGTATCAGCCCTTTCAGGTTTTTCAGCGCACAGGTTATTTTTGTCTGGCAGTGCCCCTTAATGAGTGGAATATTAATAAGGTAATCCAGTTCATAAACTGTTTTGCAAATGCTTATTTCAACGCCTTTGTAAGATTTTGTTACGTAACCGTCCTCTTTAAGATCAACCAACGGAATACCGTATTTTTCAGACAAGTCTTCGTACCCGCATACTTTGAAGGCTCTTTTTGTACTGTCGCCAATCCATGAGCTTTCAATAATCTTTATATTACTAAAACCATTTTCCTGAAGGTAAACAATAATCCCTTCCACTATCTCAGGATGGGTTGTGGCACCTTCGCTTGCAGGGGAAGCGCAGACGAGGTTCGGCTTTATACCAATGCTTATATCCTTGTTTCTTCCTTTCAGCGGATTTATCCTGTTGAGAAGATCCAGAGTCATTCTAAGAGGATCTTTATCTTTTGCAATATATAATCTGTTCAAATTCCTTTCCTCCCTTACAGGAATATATTATATCATATACATCGTTTGGTATAAAGCAAGCCAAGCTTTTGACTCTGAAACATGGCTTATTTTCTATCAAACAAAAAGAAATTATGGAAAATTATACGTAGATAAAGACAATGCCCGATGCTGTTTTTATACATCAGGCACTTTCAGATCCATGCGTTCTTTATTGAACTTTAATTAATATGACATTCCATGAAAATGGTTCTATCAGGCTTTCAACATACCCATTGCTTATTCTGGAATGCTCTATTGCAGTTCTGGGAATTACTTCAAATGGTTTGTCTTCTGTATTTGATGCATTTAAATTCCTGTGATTCATAATAATATGTTTCTTCAGCTCAGGAGCAACAAAATCCCGTAAATCGGTAGTTAACTCAATTGGCTCATCAGATCTGTTTACGGCAAAAATACTTAATTCACCTTTTTCTTCGTTATAAACAACCAAATCATCAATAATCGGAACAGATGAAAATTCAAAAGTACTATAACAGGGAGCCTTTGAAATGCTTTGCAGCACATTCCCTCGTCCGTAATGAGAAAGGTGCATAAAGGGATAAAATATAGTATTTCTCCATGCCGGACCGTCTTTTTTGGCAACAATTAACGGTCCGGTGTTTACAAGCAGTGACTGACAAGCAATTTTTATCCTGTCAGATCTCCGGATAATTGCCATCATCATTGATGCAAAAGCCAATGCATCTTCCATGGTATGTGCCCCGCAATCTATAGGTGAGCCTATTTCCCAGGGTTTATAATCAAACCCCTCATGTTTTTTTTCAGCAACTACATTCCACTCATCAAAAGCCAAATACATTGTTTTATTGCTTCGTTTCACAGACTTAACATAATCGCAGGTGGCAATAATATCATAAATTTGGCGTTCTACATAAATTGTTCTGGCAAGGTACTCCTGAGTATTTAAATTAACGGGCTTGTCATTATTAATCAATGAATTATTATCTATTTCACTAAAACTTGACCTGCGATCCACATAGTGATGCAGCGATATATAATCAGCAACTTCATATGCATGCATTAATACGGTTTTATCCCAGCGCGGAAACTCTTTCATCCTGTTTGTTGAACTTCCTGCAACTACCAGCTCAATTTCTGGATCCAACCATTTCATTACCTTACCCGTCTCTTTTGCAAGACGACCGTACTCATCAGCTGTTTTTGCACCAATTTGCCACGAACCATCCATTTCGTTCCCCAGGCACCATAGTTTTATATTATGTGGCTCATTTACTCCATGCTTACGCCGTAAATCGCTATAATATGTACCTTCCTTAAAATTACAATACTCCAGTAAATTTCTGGCTGAATCAACTCCCCTTGTTCCCAGATTTATTGTCATCATCGGTTTGGAATGTATTTTCTTTATCCACTGCATAAATTCATTTAAACCAAATGTATTTGGCTCTATTGCTTTCCATGCAAGATCCAAACGTACGGGTCTTTCCTCAACAGGTCCTACGCTATCTTCCCAATTAAATCCTGAAACAAAATTACCTCCCGGATATCTTATTTGGGTTAACTTCAATTCCTTTATCAACTCCATTACATCTTTTCTGAATCCATTTTTATCCGCATTCCTGTGCCCGGGCTCAAAAATGCCGTTATATACCGTAGAACCCATATGCTCTACAAACGATCCAAACAATCTGTCATCAGTCTTTCCAACTACGAAACTCTTGCTAATATGAATTTTAGCTCTCTTCATTACCGTCCTCCTGATCAAAGTTTATTTTCATTAGCCTTATTTATCGGTTACCTAGCCTTTTAGTCCTGAAAATGCAATTCCCTGAACAAAATACTTCTGCAAAAAAACAAAGGCAATCAATAACGGAATTAAAGATATCATCGATGCCGCCAATGTCGGTCCGTACTCAATAATACGTTGACCGATAAACATTGCCAGTCCTGCAGAAAGAGTTCTCATCCTAACCGAATTTGTTAGTAATAATGGGTAAACCAAATCGTTCCAGTTATTTGTAAAAGTCATAATACCAACAGAAAGCAAAGCGGACTTACACAACGGAAGCATAATTTGCCAGAATATTCTGTATTCATTAGCACCGTCTATTCTTGCGGCCTCTTCCAGATTCTTTGGCAATGATACAAAGAATGAGCGCAATAAATAAATGGCAAATGGCCATGTAAGTCGCGGCAGAATCAACCCCCAATACGTATCAAGAATACCTGTAAAATGCTCCAGTATGTATAGCGGAATCATTATTATCTGAAAAGGAATCATCATGGTGAACAGAATAATTACGAAAATTGTTTTTTTACCCCTGAAATTCATTCTCGCAAAGGCATAACCACCCATGGCACACAGCAGACAATTACTAACGGTAACCGCAGACGAAAAAAGAAGTGTATTCTTAAACATTGTAAACAACGGCAGCCTGTCCCATACCGTAACATATTGACTAGAAGTAAATTGACTCGGCCATAGTTTTGGAGGATACTGAACTATATCAGTCTCAAATTTAAGTGATGAAAGAAAAAGCCATAAAAAGGGGTAAACGACTGCAGCAAGTAATATAACCATAAAGAGCAGATATATAATATTGCCTGTTGTTTTTCTCCGACTCAATGATTTCATAGCTTATAATCCCTTCGCTTCCTTTTTCATGAAAAACTGATACATTAACATGGTTATCGCCGCTATAACTATAAATAACATAAAAGCAGCTGCAGAAGCATATCCCAACCTAAACGGACTTACAATAAAACCTCTTGTATATACATATTGGACCAAAGTTTCAGTTCTGAACATCGGTCCACCACGTGTCATTACATATGTCTGATCAAATACCATAAAACTTCCTATAGTACTGGTTATGGTACAAAAACCCAAAACCGGCACTAATGAAGGTAATGTGATATAAAAAAATTGTTTCCACCTGCTTGCACCGTCTATCATTGATGCGTCATAAAAATCATTTGGGATTGACTGTATACCTGCCACAAAAATAATCATATTCTGACCGAAAGACTTCCAGATAGTCATGACAGCAACTAATGGCATCGCCAGATCAGGGTCTTTAAGCAATTGTACATTTTTAAATCCCAATACACGAAGCCAGTAAGCAAACATTCCTATGGCAGGATCCAACAGCACGGCCCACATAATCCCAATCGCGGTCATTGAACATATGACAGGCAGATAATAAACCACTCGCACTAATTTATTAAACAGTGTATTCCCGCTTACAAGCAATGCAACAATCAGCGAAAATATAACCCCCACCGGAACAACCATCAAGGTAAAATAAACAGTATTGCCAAGAGCATTCCAGAACCTTTCATCGTTCATTAACTCAATAAAATTATCAAATAAAACAAATTTTGCATCCTTCAAAAATATATTGATATCAAAAAAAGCCAAACCAAATGACATAATTAACGGAATAAACAAGAATATCGCCAGACAAAACATTGAAGGTAACAATAAAACCCATGCAGCTACTTCGTTTTTTTGGAAATATGCATTGAGTGACTTAATCATATCCTATATCTCCTCTCTTTTGCCGGTGCCTGTAAAAGGCACCGGCAAAACCCCGTTATCTTCCCTTTAATACCGTATTTATTCCGTCTGCCATTATCTTTGCGCATTCTTCTGGGCTAATCTGGCCGTACATGAGCTGCTCGAACAGCGGATCCAAATATTCATTTGTCATCCTGCTGTATTCGGGAACTTCGGCAAAAGGAAGTCTTCCATATTTGTTAAGAGGTCCCAATATGCTTTGTATTTCATCATTTTTAATCTCTTCGTCCTCCAAAACCTCTCTTGACCATACAGGGAAACCGTTCTTCAGTGACCATTCTTTCAATACATCTTTTGAAAGCCAGTACTTAATACATTCAAATGCAGCAATCTTTTCTTCTTCTGAAGCGCTTGAAGTAACCATATAAGCACACCCTCCTGCAGGAACCTGAAGATTTCCGTTGTTTGCAGCAGGAACGGCACCTATTCCAAAGTTTAAATTATTCTGCCTGCATCCGTTGATGAGCCACGGACCGTTTATGTACATTGCAAGCTGTCCCGCCAGAAGAAGATTATCAAGCTCTGCTCCACTCATTCCTACAGGAGTAACTCCATTCAGTGCAAAATCCTGCAGCATTCTTAAAACTTCAATCATCTCAGGTGAGTTGCATGCAGCTTCGGTTTGTTCTTCATTCAACCAGTCACCACCATTACTCCACAGAAAATTTGTTATATTTGAACTTGCTGTTGCAATACCAAAGCCATACTGTTGCTTTTCCTTTTTAGTTAATAAACCGGCGTATTCTTTAAGCTCATCAAATGTTTTTGGTGGTTTTTCCGGATCTAATCCTGCTTCCTTAAAAAGATCTTCATTCCAATATAAATACATGGTATTATATTGCATTGGGATGCCGTAATAATTACCCTTGTACTTGAAAATATCCTGAACGGTCTGATCGTAATTTGATCTTTCCAGCCCTGATCATTCCCAGAATTCTTCTATAGAGATTATTCCGCCGTTTTCTGCGTACTCAGGAATATATTCACAACCCATAAGCAACAGTTCAGGTGCTGTTCCCGTCGCAAGTGAAGGTGCAAGCTTCTCAAACAAATTTGCCCAAGGCATAATATCCATCTCTACATAAATACCCTTATCGTTTTGTTCATTGAACCTGTTGAATATTTCCCGGAGAATTTGACCGTCAGTAGAAGTGAACCCATTCCAGAATTTGATTTTTATAGATCGTTGACTGCTTGATGTTGCATTGCCCGTTTGTGTTTTTTGATCATTCAGAATTTCGCTTTTAGTCTTGTCTTCACCAGTTCCTTTAGTTGCAGTCATGTCACATCCGGTTAATGGTAAAACGACTAGCATGATAGCAATAACCATACACATAAACCTTAATTTTTTCATATTGACACCTCCTTTTTTGTGTGCACGTGCACGCAATAAAATAATATCAATGCTGTAATCATTTGTCAATAGATATTTACTTAACCTTTATTATATGAAATTTTACTTATTCTTTTTTCAATAATTGGTTCTATTTAATCAATAAATTGAATTATTACCTGAATTGATCATATTTTAACCTTTTTACAATGATTCTCCTTCAAGTACTTTATATTCAATAAAAACCTGCTTTTCAATTTGTTCTCCCTTTATTAGCTTAATAAGGTTCTTAAATGCATGGACACCTATAGTATCAACAGGGTTATATACAGTCGCAAGCCTGGGTGTAATATAATCCAAAATGTCAATTCCGTCAAAACCCATGATACCGATATGATTCGGCACATATATATTCTTTTTTCTTAAATGTTTCATAATCTCCAGAGCAAATGTATCACCGGAACATAAAAGTGCTGTCTTTTCAGACAAATTCGGCAACAATTTATCAACAGCATTAATATAATCCCAGTTATCTATAATTTCATAATGAATATATTTTCCTTCCAATTCATCAGTAAAACCCTTATATCTCTGTTCATGGGAATAAATATTCTCTTTTTCTTTGTCATGTAAAGGTGGACATACAAAAACTATATTCCTGTAGTTCTTTGACAATATCAGTTGTACTGCATCTCTGGCAGCCTGATATTCATCGATTCCAATAAATGGGATATCCTGAGATACCATATTACCTATCACTATCAGCGGTACCTTAAGATTTTTCAAATATTTCTCAAAATTATTACTCTTATTTACGGGGCATATGATTAAACCGTCCACTCTGCGTGCAACAAGATTATCTATTAACTTTATTTCCATCTCGGGATCTTTTTCCTGTAGCGTTATATTTAATAGATATCCATATTTCTTTGCTTCTTTTTCTATTGCATTAACCAATTGTGCAAAATATCGGTTTCTAATATCAAATACAACTACGCCGATACTCATTGTCTCGCCTTTGGCAAGACTTCTGGCTACTAAATCAGGTCTGTAGTTCAGCTCTCTGGCAACTTTTAAAATTTTTTCCTTTGTTTTCGGGTCTATTCTAGGTTTATTGTTTAATGCTCGATCAACCGTACCTCTCGAAACACCACATATTCTTGCAATGTCTTTTGATGTTATACTCATATTTCATACCCCATGACCAATAATTTTTTACATTCTATAAACAAAATAATAAATTTTACTCAATGAAGCAAGCATACGATTTTCTGCTTTTTTTCCGCTATAGTTTTTTCAACATTATTATAATACAGGTTTATGAGATTTACCAATTTTTCAGCCGTATTAATAAATATAACCAAAACTTATTTTACATAGAATATTCTTCAACCAAATCTTTTTAACTCATAGTTTTCAGTATTCTATACACGCATGTTATTCATTGTCAAGTAAAGTCATATTTGCTGCCTTTTTACCCTTCTCAGTACCCGGCTCTTGCCCGGCAGAACTTTCTTCATCGGCACTTTGCCCAAATTCAGCCTCAGCATCACAACTCTCATTTATATTGACAAATAATCTGCATAAAGTATATAGTAATAATAGTTAGAACAAAGGAGTTCTAGCACGTGTAAACGTGTGGGCTCCTTTGTTTTTTTTTACGGTTTCAGACATACTGTATTTTTCATCATTGTTATGCACTCAGAAACCGTTTTCATCGTAATTAAACTTAGGCAAGGTGGTAATTCAATGCACGAAATCCATGTAGAATGCGGGGTTTTCGGAGTATACGGCCATAAAAATGAAAACGTTGCCCTGCTTACTTATTACGGATTATACGCTCTTCAGCACAGAGGCCAGGAAAGCTGCGGCATTGCCATTAGCAACGGCTGTGAGTTTCTTCTTCATAAAGACATTGGACTTGTCCATGAAGTGATTACCGAGAAGATAATCGATTCAATGGGACCCGGCAGTATGGCGATTGGCCATGTGCGTTACGGTACCACCGGGAACTCAAGCCGTACGAATGCGCAGCCTCTTCTGGTTAAACACCTTAAGGGAAGCATGGCTGTCGTACACAACGGTAACATAGTCAACGCTTTTCAGCTGCGTCGCACACTTGAAATGAACGGAGCTATATTTCATACCACGAGCGATACCGAGGTTATCTCGTATGTGATTACAAAAGAGCGTATTCGAAAACCTGAAATAGAAGATGCAGTGCTTACTGCAATGAATGTACTGGAAGGCGCCTATTCCCTCATCCTGATGACAGAGGATAAATTACTTGCGGTGCGGGATAAGCATGGTTTTCGTCCCCTCTGCTACGGTATGACTTCTGACGGTACGTATATAATTGCATCGGAAAGCTGTGCCCTGAACGCCGTCGATGCCCATTTCATCCGGGACATCCGCCCCGGGGAAATTGTCGTCTTTGACAAAAACGGCGTGCACTCCATTGATGATAACTGCAGCAGGGCCGAGGAAGCACTGTGCATTTTTGAATATATATACTTTGCCCGCCCGGATTCGGTAATTGACGGGTGTTCGGTACACCAGGCAAGGCTTCGCGCCGGAGCATTTCTTGCACAGGATCACCCTGTTGACGCTGATATAGTAATAGGTGTGCCAGATTCGGGAATCGACGGTGCAATTGGATATGCAAACGCTTGTAATATACCTTATGGAATAGGTTTTATCAAGAACAAATATGTCGGGCGGACTTTTATCTCCCCCGTCCAGAAAATGCGTGAGGAACTTCTGAAAATAAAGCTGAATCCGGTAAGTGCCACAATTTCGGGAAAACGGGTCATACTCGTCGACGATTCGGTGGTAAGAGGCACTACAAGCGCAAGAATAGTCAAACTTCTGCGTGATGCGGGTGCAAAGGAAGTTCATCTGCGTGTTACCTCTCCGCCTTTCATCAACCCGTGCTATTACGGAACGGATATTGATTCAAGGGAAAACCTGATTGCCTGTAAATATAGTGTTGACGAAATAGCCCGGATAATAGGCGTGGATTCATTGGGATACCTGAAAGTTGAACATTTGCCGTACCTTGCCGATGGCACAGGGAGAAAAAAATACTGTACAGCATGTTTCACAGGCGAATACAAAACAGGCATTGGTGACGGTATAAACAAAAACTGTTTTGAGATCTGACCCCGATATACGGAGGAATGATAGGATGAAAAAATACCTGGTTCTCGAAAACGGAATGGTTTTTGAAGGCAACGCTTTCGGTGCATCGGGAGACGTTATTGCCGAGGTGGTTTTCACAACTGCAATGACCGGCTATGTTGAGACGCTGACAGATCTAAGCTATACCGGGCAGGCAGTAGTTCAAACCTTTCCGCTGATTGGCAATTACGGGGTCATGCCCGAAGATGCTGAGAGCAGGAAAATCAGCGTATCAGCTTATATAGTCAAAGAATACTGCAGTACACCCTCAAATTTCCGATATAAATACGATCTGGAAGGTTTTCTGAAGCAATACGGCATTGTGGGTATGTACGGCATTGACACGAGGGCGCTTACAAAAGTGCTCCGCCGCTCGGGTACAATGAACGGAATGATTACCGATGACCTGAACAGAGCTGACCCTGATGCAATTAGGCGTTACCGGATTGAAAGACCCGTTGAGAAAGTCAGCATAAAAAAAGCCCGCCGAATCATCTGCAGCGGTCGGTACAAAATTGCGCTTCTCGACTTCGGCGTCAAGGAAAACATCCTTCGCTCCCTGGCCAGGCGGAACTGTGACATATATATGCTCCCTCACAATACCTCTGCGGATGAAATACTGAGTTTGAAACCCGACGGTATTTTCCTGACCAATGGTCCGGGCGATCCGCAGGATAATACCGAAGTGATTGATACCCTGAAGGCTTTGATGCCCTACCGGATTCCGACGATGGGAATTTGCCTTGGCCATCAGCTTTTGGCTCTTGCAAATGGGTTTCAGACCAAAAAGCTTAAATTCGGACATCGTGGTGCAAATCATCCTGTACGCAATACAAAGAACGGAAGAGTATATATAACTTCGCAGAACCATGGTTATGCCGTTGTTTCGGATAGTATTGACTCTTCCGTTGCTGATGAATGGTTTATAAATGTTAATGATTCTTCAAATGAAGGGCTTATTTATAAAAACACACCGGCCTTTTCGGTGCAGTTTCATCCTGAGGCCTGCGCCGGGCCAAAGGATTCCGACTTCCTGTTTGACGAGTTCATTAAACTGATGGAGGTTCATCATGCCAAGAGATAAGAGCATTAAACGGGTGTTGGTGGTAGGTTCCGGCCCGATTGTAATAGGTCAGGCCGCGGAATTTGACTATGCCGGCACACAGGCCTGCAGGGCACTTCGTGAAGACGGTATTGAGATAATTCTTGTAAACTCGAACCCCGCCACCATTATGACAGATCCTTCGATGGCAGACAAAATATATATTGAACCGCTTACAATAACCACTGTAAAACGGATTATCGAAAAGGAGAAACCCGACAGTATCCTGTCCGGGCTGGGAGGCCAGACCGCCCTGAACCTTTGTATGCAGCTTGCCCGGGACGGATTTCTCGATAAACGCAATGTCCGTCTGCTGGGTTCATCTCCCGAATGCATCCAGCGTTCCGAAGACAGGCAGCTGTTCAAGGAAACCATGCTTTCCATAGGAGAACCATGTATACCTTCTGAAATAGCCAACACATGTGAAGAAGCAGTTTTTCACGCGCAAAGAATCGGATACCCTGTGATAGTACGGCCCGCCTTTACCCTTGGCGGAACAGGCGGCGGAATTGCCGGAAACGAAAGTGAATTGATGGAAATCGTAAAAAACGGGCTGTCCCTTTCTCCTATTCACCAGGTTCTGATAGAGAAAAGCGTTGCAGGCTGGAAAGAAATTGAATTTGAAGTTATCCGCGACGGCGCAGGAAATGCCGTAACCGTTTGTTCAATGGAAAACATGGATCCGGTCGGTATACATACAGGGGACAGTATAGTGATAGCCCCTGCCGTAACCCTGTCCGACAAGGAATACCAAATGCTTCGCAGCGCGTCACTGAAAATTGTTTCGGCGCTGGGTGTCGAAGGTGGCTGCAACTGCCAGTTTGCGTTAAATCCCGATTCATTTGAATATGCTGTTATAGAAGTAAATCCCCGTGTTTCCCGTTCATCGGCTTTGGCTTCAAAAGCAACCGGATACCCTATTGCAAAGGTTGCTACGAAAATAGCTATCGGCTACAGGCTGGATGAAATCAAAAATGCCATTACCGGTAACACCTATGCAGCTTTTGAGCCGGCGCTGGATTATGTTACCGTTAAACTGCCAAAATGGCCTTTTGACAAGTTTGTCTATGCTAAACGAAACCTGGGTTCACAGATGAAATCCACCGGTGAGGTAATGGCCATTGCGGACTGCTTTGAGGCAGCACTGCTTAAGGCAGTACGCGGTGCTGAGCTTTCCACCGATACACTGAGTATGCCGAAAATATCCCTGTTGTCTGATGAATCAATACTCCAAGGTATAAAAGAAGCCACCGATGAACGGCTTTTTATGATATATGAAGCGCTGCGGAGAAACATTACGGTTGATGAGATTTACCGGATGACAAAAATTGACCGATGGTTCCTGTACAAGATAGAAAACCTGGTACGTTTTGAAAATAAAATCCGCGGCAGGAATATATCCTTCGATGAATATATAACCGCAAAAAAACTTGGTTATACTGACAATGCAATACGGACGATTACCGGGCATGAACCGGGCTATTCCGTTTCCCCGGTGTATAAAATGGTTGATACCTGTGCCGGTGAATTCGAAGCGCAGACACCTTATTTTTATTCCGGCTACAACCTTCTGGAAGCAGGCGGGGAAAACGAAGCTTCAGAGGGAATTCCCGACAGCAGTAATACAGTTATTGTCCTTGGCTCAGGTCCCATCAGAATTGGCCAGGGCATTGAATTTGACTATGCCGCCGTGCATTGTGCAAATGCCCTGCGCAGGTTAGGCTACCGGGTTGTAATTATCAACAATAACCCGGAAACGGTATCCACCGATTTCGACATGTCGGACCGGCTGTACTTTGAACCCCTGTATCCCGAAGATGTTCTGAATATAATTGAGCAGGAAAAACCGATCGGCGTTGTAGTGGCATTCGGCGGACAGACCGCGATTAAACTTACAAAAACGCTGAAAAACAAGGTAATCAACATAATAGGAACCTGTGCGGACAGTATTGACATGGCCGAAGACAGGCAGCGCTTTGACGCACTGCTCGAAAAACTGAATCTGCTTCGTCCCCCGGGCTACACTGTCCGTACTTTGCAGGAAGCAAAAACTGCTGCGCAGAAACTGGGTTACCCGGTTTCTGCGCAGCAGTTTTTGCTTCCTGCAAAGTA
>ENA-UPSA01002080-UPSA01002080.1-bioreactor-metagenome-genome-assembly--contig:-NODE-2080-length-15242-cov-4.703035_pt1 | contig 15242 bp, 10 predicted proteins | sample MGYA00238183_ERZ773288 | MGnify/ENA primary metagenome ERZ773288 (study PRJEB29028, sample SAMN07631243) | bioreactor metagenome | isolation source: Switchgrass digestor | place: USA: Dartmouth... | reverse complement strand
TACCATCTGGGAGCACTGGGACAGCATCAAGCCGGACGGCTCCTTCTGGAGCGATGACATGAACTCGTTCAACCACTACGCCTACGGCGCCATCGGGGACTGGCTCTACCGCTACCTGGCCGGCCTCGACATGGACGAGCGCGCGCCGGCCTACAAGCGGATCCGCATCTACCCGCGGCTGGGGGCCGGGCTCCTCACGCATGCCTGCGCGACGCTGGAGTCGCCCTACGGCCGGATCGAGACCGCCTGGCGCCTGGAGGGCGAGCTGCTCACGGTCGCCGTGCAGGTCCCCGCCAACACCACCGCCGAGGTCATCCTGCCCGGTGCCTCCCTGGAGGCCCTGCGGGAGAGTGGGCAGCCCCTGGGCGCCGTGGAGGGCGTACACACGGCGGAGCAGGTCCCGGAAGGGGTGCGGCTCACCGTGGGCTCGGGGGCGTACCGGTTCACCTATCCCTTCTGCCAAACGGGCCCGGCCACACCGATCGACCGCAAGTTTCGCTAAGCGAGGAGGCCCCGCGATGGAAGCACGGGTCAAGGAACTGCTGTCCCAAATGACGCTGGAAGAGAAAGTGGCGCTCACCGTCGGCAGCGGCTTCTGGACGACGCATGCCGTCCCGCGGCTGGGCGTTCCGGCCATCGTGATGACGGACGGTCCCACCGGTGTCCGCCGGGCGCGGCCGAACGCCCGCAACCCGCTGGGCGAGGACCTGCCCGCCACCTGCTTCCCCACCCTCTCCACCCTCGCCGCCACCTGGGACGTGGAACTGGTCCGGGAGGTGGGCGCCGCGATCGGCGCCGAATGCCAGGCGCTGGACGTGCAGTTGCTGCTGGCCCCGGGCGTGAACATGAAGCGTTCGCCCCTCTGCGGCCGCAACTTCGAGTACTTCTCCGAGGACCCCGTGCTGGCCGGCGAGCTGGCCGCCGCCTACGTGCAGGGGGTACAGAGCCAGGGGGTCGGCGCCACCGTCAAGCACTACGCGGTCAATAACCAGGAACACGAGCGGTTCACCGTGAGCGCCGAGGTGGACGAGCGCCCGCTGCGAGAGATCTACCTAGCCGTCTTCGAACGGGTAGTGAAGAAGGCCCGGCCGTGGGCGGTCATGGCCGCTTACAACCAAGTCAACGGCGTGCCCGCGTGCGAGCACCATGAGCTGCTGACCCAGATCCTGCGCAAGGAGTGGGGCTTTGACGGCCTGGTGGTCTCCGATTGGGGAGCCGTCACCCGCCGGGACCGCTCCCTGGCCGCCGGGCTCGACCTGCAGATGCCGGGGCCCGACGACGATTTCGATGCCGAACTGGTCCGCATGGTCCGGGAGGGCCGCCTGCCGGAGGCGGTCGTCGACGAGGCGGCCGGGCGGGTCCTCTCGCTGGTGCTTCGGGCGGCGGCCAACCGCCGCTCCGGCGCCACCCTGGACGAGGAGCGGCATCACCAGCTGGCCCGACGGGCCGCGGCGGAAGCCATCGTGCTCCTGAAGAACGAGGGCGCCCTCCTGCCCATCCGGGCCGACCAGATCCGGACCCTCGCGGTGGTGGGGCGGTTCGCCTGGGAACCCCGCTTCCAGGGCGGCGGCAGCTCCCACGTGAACGCCACGCGGGTGGACTGCGCCTACGACGAACTGCGAAAGCTGCTGCCGGAACGGGTAGCGCTGCGGTACGCACCCGGCTACCCGGCGGAAGACGCGCTGGACGAAGCCCTGCTGGCCGAAGCGGTGGAGGCGGCCCGGAGCGCCGACATGGCCGTCCTCTTCGTCGGCCTGCCGGACGCGTACGAGAGCGAGGGGTACGACCGCACCCACATCGACCTGCCGCCTGCGCACAACCAACTGATCCACGCCGTGTGTCGGGCACAGCCCCGGACCGCGGTGGTGCTCGCCAACGGCGCCCCGGTGGCCATGCCCTGGCTAGACCTGCCCGCGGCCATCCTCGAGGCGGGACTCGGCGGCCAGGCCGGCGGCGGCGCGGTGGCCGACGTGCTGCTGGGCCGCGTCAACCCGTCGGGCCGGCTGGCCGAGACCTATCCGGTCTGCCTGGAGCAGACGCCGGCCTACCTGAACTGGCCTGGCGAGAACGGGCGCGTCCGGTACGGCGAGGGGCTCTTCATCGGCTACCGGTACTATGAGAAGAAAAAGGAGAAGCCCCTCTTCCCGTTCGGCTACGGCCTCTCCTACACCACCTTCGCGTACACCGGCATCGCGCTGAGTACGGAGGAGATCACCGACCAGGACGACCTGGTGGTGACGGTGACGCTCCGAAACACGGGGAACCGGGCCGGCAAGGAAGTGGTCCAGCTCTACGTGCGGGACATCGAGTCCACCCGGGTGCGCCCGGTGAAGGAGCTCAAGGCCTTCGCCAAGGTAGCCCTGGAACCGGGCCAGGAGAAACAGGTGCGGTTCACCCTCACGGGCCGGGACTTGGCCACCTGGTGCCCGGAGCGCCACGACTGGTGCGTCGAGTCCGGCGCCTTCGAGATCCTCGTTGGGCCCTCCAGCGCGGAGACACCGCTGCGGGCGGTCGTCACCGTGACGTCCACCGCGGCGCCGCCCGTCTTTGACGAGTCCACCCTGTTCAAGGAGTTCCTGCGCCACCCGGTGGCCGCGGCAGAACTGCGGCGTCTGACGGGACCGCAGATGCAGGCGATCTCCCCAATGACTTGGGTCTTCATCCAGGACATGCCGCTACGGCGTGCGGTCGGGGACCTCTTCCGGGGCAGGTCCCGGAGCGAACTGGACGCGATCACGGCCGACCTCGTCCGGCAAGTGAACGCCGCCGTGCAGGCTGCGGCCGGCAAGAGCCAGGCGTAACAGGCGGCGATGAGCCGCTGCGAGGGGCGTGCCGGAAGTTCATGGGGGTAGGCGCAAGGCGCCTGCCCCCCGGCGCGCAAGGGGGGGCAGGGCACCGGAGCACGGCCCGGACCACTCGCACCAACCCCGCGCGGCCCGGGGCCTTGCATGAGGGAGGAATTGCCCGAACCCTTCGAGAAACGAGGAACTGCAGCAACCTACCCGAGAGAGGAGTGATTCTGCGATGGCAGAGCTCCCGGCTCTCCCTGGCGCCGAACCGTACTACGCCACGGGCAATCGCATCGGTGTCCTCGTCTCCCACGGGTTTACGGGCACGCCCCAGTCCATGCGCTTCCTGGCCGAGGGCATCGCCAGGGCCGGCTACACCGTGGCCCTGCCGCGCCTCAAGGGGCACGGCACCACGCCCGCCGACATGGCCGCCGCCACCGCGTCCGACTGGACAGCGGACATCGTGGCGGCCATGCGCTGGCTGGAGGAGCGCTGTGACGTCCTCTTCATGACGGGCCTCTCCATGGGCGGAACGCTGACGCTGTGGGCGGCGGCCCAGTTCCCCGACCGGTTCGCGGGCATCATCCCCATCAACGCGGCCGTCTCGATCGACTCTCCCGACATGGCGGCGCTGGCCTTCAACCCCGACGCGCCGGCCGAACTGCCCGGCATCGGCAGCGACATCAAGGCCCCCGGCGTGAAGGAGCTGGCCTATCCGGTCACCCCGCTGCCGGCGATCAAGCACCTGATCGCCCTGGGCGCCGTCACCCAGATGATGCTGCCCCGGATCAAGTGTCCGGCCCTGATCATCCACTCCCGGGAGGACCACGTGGTGCCGCCCCGCAACGGCGAGTTGATCCTGAATGCCATCTCCAGCACCGAGAAGGAACTGCTCTGGCTCGATAATTCGTATCATGTGGCCACGCTGGACAACGACAAGGAGCTCATCCTGGAGAAAATCCTCGCGTTCATCAAGAAGCACAGCTAGGGGCAAGCACTGACGGAATACGCGACGGGCGCGGAGGCTGCCGCCTCCGCGCCCGTTCTTCTGCTGTGTCCATCCCGGACGTGGCCCCGCCGCCCCTGCCTCCCGTCCGCCCGGCTCCTTGCAGCCGACCGGCGGGTGCTGGGCCCGCACCACCCCGGGGCCTACAGCGACATCCGCAGGATCGCGGCCACGTCCTCCCGGGTCAGCTTGCGGAATACGCCAATCGTCGTGCCGCCCTTCAGCGAAAGCGAGGCCAGCCGCTCGAGTTGGTCGTCGCCGACGCCGTAGTCGGCGAGGCGCGCCGGCGCACCCAGACCCGTCCAGAACTGCCGCAGCCGCTCGATCCCTTCCAGGCCCACTTCCCGGTCCGTGCGGCCTGCCGGGTCCACGTCGAATACCCGCACCGCCAGGCGGGCGAACCGCGCCGGGTTGACGTCCAGGCAGTACTTCATCCAGTTGGGCTGGACGATGGCCAGGCCGCCGCCGTGAGGGATGTCGTATACCGCCGAGAGCGCGTGCTCGATGGCGTGGGTGGCCCAGTCGCCCCCGTCGGTGCCCATGCTGAGCACGTCGTTCAGAGCCATCGTGCCGCAGAACATCAGGGTCTCCCTGGCCTCGTAGTCCGTTGGGTTGGCCACCACCTTGGGCGCCGCCTCCATCACCGTGCGCAGCAGGTCCTCGATCCAGCGGTCGATCAGGGGTGCGTTGTCCGCCGCGTGGAAGTACTGCTCCAGCGCGTGGGACATCATGTCCACCACGCCGTACACGGTGTGGTTCCGGGGCACGGTGAAGGTGTAGACGGGGTCCAGGATCGAGAAGGCGGGGTAGGTGTACGGCTCGGCGGACCAGCCGAGCTTCTGCCGGGTCTCCCAGTTGGTGATCACCGAGCTCGGGTTCATCTCCGAGCCGGTGGCTGCCAGGGTGAGCACCGTGCCGAAGGGCAGCGCCCCGGTTGCCTGTCCCTTCCCGGTAATGACCTCCCACACGTCCCCGTCATAGCGGGCCCCGACCGCGATGGCCTTGGCGCAGTCGATCACGCTGCCGCCCCCGACGGCGAGGATGAAATCGATCTGCTCCTGCCGGCAGATGGCGACACCCCGGTGGACGGTGCTGAGCCGCGGGTTGGGCTCCACCCCCGCCAGTTCGAACACCTGGCAGCCGGCCTCCCGCAGAATGGCCATCACCTCATCGTAGAGGCCGGTGCGCTTGATCGAGCCGCCGCCGTAGACCAGGAGCAGGCGCTTCCCATACGGCTCCAGTTCCTGGCGCAGGCGGCTGAGCTGTCCCCGGCCGAAGATCAGTTTGGTGGGGTTGTGGAACACGAAGTTTTCCATGGCGGTGATCCTCTCCTTTGCTGTGCATGGTGGTGCGGCAGTCGATCACGCGGTGCGATGCCCAACGGCAGTCGACCCACCCCTAGGTATTATGGACGAGCGCTGCTGGCTCCTGCTGCCAAGGACCAGTGCGGCAGGCCCATCGGACGGGACTCACTCCGGCAGGAGCACGGCGTGGACGGCAGCGGGGCCGTGGACGCCGATGCTCAGGTCGTTCTCAATGTCGGCGCTCCGGCTGGGGCCGGTGATCAGCACCAGGGAGGAGGGCAGGTCCAACGCCTGCCCCGCCCGCCGGAAAGCCTCCGCGAGGGAGGGCAGCAGCTGGGACGGGCGGATCAGGGCGATGTGAACGGGCGGCAGGAGGCTGACGACGCGCCCCCGCCCGGGACCGGAGCCGAGCAGGAGGGTGCCCGTCTCGGCCACGGCCCAGTCCACGCCCGTGATGCCCGCCACGGCCCGGGCCGCCAGGTGCTTTGCCTGCGCCGGCAGCGATGCCTCCGGCGCGCCTGCGCCCGGGTCATCCGGCGCAGCGCTCCCCCACAGCGCCAGGTCCAGGCCGCTTTCACCCAGTGCCGCATCCAGCCCCAGCGCCAGGACCGCCGGGTCTGCCGTCGCGACCACCACGGGGCGCGCTCCGGCACGGGCAGCCGGAGCGCCTCCTCCCCCCTGGCCGCCTTCGCCGCTGCCCGCCGGTGCAGCCGGGGTTTCCGTCCGCGACGCCGGGGGCACGCTGCCGTCGGCCGCCCGCCGCGCGGCCTCCGCTGAAGCGCGGACTACGTAGGCCCGGGCGCCTGCCAGCGTCGCGGCCCGGTAGGGCCTGCCTCCCAGCTTTTCCAGTTCCAGGGCGAATCGCTCCCAGAGGGCGTCCAGGCCCCACTCCGGGGAGACGGCGGGCAACGAGGGGCCCGGATCCCATTCCACCGGCCCGGCCAGGGGCCGCTCCCGGCCCTTGCGGCGGGCCAGTGCGGTCAACAACTCGTGCTCGGTCATGGCCGCTTCACCTCCCTCCGCCAGGCCCGTCCGGGCCTGATGCCCCGGACTGTTCGGGCTGCTCCCGCGCGGCCCGCACGGCCGCCGCCGGCCCGGCGGGCTCCGCAACCAGGTCACCCCACAGCTCCCGGAAGGAGCGCGGGGCCAGCACTGGCACCTGTCGCCCGGCGGCCCAGGCGGCGAGGGGGCCGGGCCCTCGCTCTGACCAGCAGCCATCGCCGGCGGCCGATCCGGCGAAGAAGCCCCGCTGCAGCCACCGGGCGATGCGGCCGCTCAGCCGGTAGGCCCACGGGCGGCTCCAAGCCCAGGCCAGGAGCCGCATCGCCAGCCGCTCCCCACCCTCCGTGCGGCCGGCGGCCACGTTCTCCTCCCGCAGGCGCACCAGCAGGTCGTGGAGGGGAATCCCCACCGGGCAGACCTCGTGGCAGGCCCCGCAGAGGCTGGTGGCCATCGGCAGGTCTGACCACTCCTGCCGGCCGCCCAGCAGCGGCGTGATCACGGCGCCGATGGGGCCGCTGTACACCCCGCCATAGGCGTGGCCGCCGATCTGCCGGTAGACCGGGCAGACGTTCAGGCAGGCCCCGCACCGGATGCACGTGAGCACCTGCTCGTATTCGCTGCCCAGGATCCGGGAGCGCCCATTGTCCAGGAAGACCACGTGAAGTTCCTCCGGCCCGTCGAGCTCACCGGGCCGCCGGGGACCCGTGATCAGGTGGGTATAGGTGGTGATCTGCTGCCCGGTGGCACTGCGGGCCAGCACCGCCAGCAGGGGCGAGAGGTCCGCCAGGGTTGGAATCACCTTCTCGATTCCCACGATGGCCACGTGGACCGGCGGAACCGAGCTGACCAGCCGGCCGTTCCCCTCGTTGGTCACCAGCACCAGCGTTCCCGTCTCGGCCACCACGAAGTTGGCCCCGCTCACGCCGATTCCGGCGCGCAGGAACTTCTCCCGCAGCACCTGACGAGCCACGGCCGTCAGGGTAGGCGTGTCGGCGGACAGCGCGTGCCCGATCACCCGGCCAAAGAGTTCGGCCACCTGCTCCCGGGTCTTGTGAATGGCGGGGATGATGATGTGCGAGGGCGTCTCGCCGGCCAGCTGAACGATGTACTCGCCCAGGTCACTCTCCACCGCTTCGATACCTGCCCGGGCCAGGATCTGGTTCAGGTGGACCTCCTCCGAGGCCATCGACTTCGACTTGACCACCAGATCGGCGCCGCGGCGGCGGGCAATCTCCAGGACCACCCGCCCCACGTCCTCGGCGTTGCGGGCGAAGTAGACTTGCCCCCCGCGCCGCTGAATTTGCTCCGCGGCCTGACCCAAGTAGTAGTCCAGATGGGCCACCGCATGCTGCCGGATTGCCGCCGCCCGGGCCCGCACCCGCTCGAAGTCGCCCAGGGCGAGCCCCTGCTCCGCCGAAGCCCGCAGCACCTCCATGGCCTGGCGGCGCATGCGGAAGAGCCGGTCCGTGGTGAACCGCAGGGCGCCCCGCAGACGGGCGTCGGCCAGGGCCCGGGAGACCCTTTCCGTGAACGGCCCGGCACTCATGCCAGCCCCACCCCCTCGGCCAGCAGGGTCGCCAGGTGCAACGTCCGCACCCCGGCGCCCCGCTGCCGCAGGCGGCCCTCGAGCTGCATGAGGCAGCCCAGGTCCGCGCTCACCAGGAGGTCGGCGCCCGCGGCGTTCAGGTGCTCGATCTTCTCATCGGCCATTGCCACCGAAATCTCCGGCTGCTTGATGCTGAAGGTGCCCCCGAAGCCGCAGCAGAGATCCGGCCGCTCCATCTCCACCAGTTCCAACCCCCGCACCCGCCGCAGCAGGCGCAGCGGCGGATCGCTCACCCCCAGGACCCTGGCCATGTGGCAGCCGTTGTGGTAGACCGCCCGGCCGCGATAGGAGGCGCCCAGGTCCTCCACCCCCAGCACGTCCACCAGGAACTGGGAGAGCTCGTAGGTCCGCGCGGCCACCTGCCGGGCCTGCTCCAGCAGCGCGGGCTCGTCCCGGAAGAGTTCCTCGTAATGGCGGCAGACCATTCCGGCGCAGGAACCCGACGGGGCCACGATGTAGTCACTGCCGCCGAAGGCCGCGAGGTGCTGCCGGGCCAGGACCGCTGCCTCGGTGCGGAAGCCGCTGTTCCACATGGCCTGGCCGCAGCAGGTCTGTCCCTGCGGAAAGTCCACCTGCACCCCCAGGTGGCGAAGCAGCCATACAGTGGCCACCCCGACCTCCGGGAAGAGCAGATCGGCCAGGCAGGTGATGAACAGAGAGACGCGCATGCCGCTCATCCCCTCAGGCGCCGCGTGCGCTGCCTGCCCCTGACAGGGCAGGGGCGGCGGTGCGGGCACGCACCAGGATGCCAAGCCCCACCAGCAGCAGCCCGCCCAGCACCAGGGTTCCAAGGTTCAGCCCAACGCCGTAGTTCCAGATGTAGGCGAGCGAACCGGCCAGCAGCACGTAGTAGGTCATGGGGATGATGGTCTTGCGGATCATCGCCCCCTCCTGGCCTGCCAGGCCCACGACCGCCGCGGCCGCCACCACGTTGTGGACGGTGATCATGTTGCCGGCGGCGCCCCCCACCGCCTGCACGGCTACCACCACCTCGCGAATGGCCCCGATCTGGTGAGCCACGCCCCACTGGAAGAGGGCGAACATCATGTTGGAGACGGTGTTGGAGCCGGCCACGAACGCCCCGAGTGCGCCGATCCAGGGCGCGAAGAGCGGCCAGGCGGCGCCGGCTGCGGTGGCGGCGGCGGTGGCCAGGGTGAGGGGCATCGACGCGAGGCCTGACGCTCCGCCGTCCGAGTTGATAAAGACCCGCACCATCGGCACCGCGAAGAGGAGCGCCGGCGCTGCCCCGAGCACCTGCCGGAAGGCTGACGCCCATGCGCGCTTTACCTCAGAGACTTTCATCCCATGAAGGAGCACCACCAGCAGCGAGACCAGGATAAAGATGAAGCCCGGGGAGTACAGCGGCGTCACGGAAGCAGACAGGCTAGTGCCGAAGATGTTCGGCCACGCGATCACGATGTTGTTCAGCGGCGCCTTCAGCCCGACTTGGGGAACCCGGGTCAGCACCAGCAGACCCGCCACCAGCACGTAGGGGAGCCACGCCTTGAGCAGGGTCATGCCGGGCCGCTCCTGGCCCACCTCGCCTTCCACGGTTCCCATCCAGTCCTTCTCCCACCGGGCCCGCGGCGGGAAGTCAAAGACCTCCGCCGGCACCAGGAAGCCCTTGCGGGCCGCAGCCACCACGATGACAAGGCCCACGAGACCGCCGATCAGGGATGGGAACTCCGGTCCCAGGAAGTAAGCCACCAGAAGGTACGGAACCGTCATGGCGAAGGCGGAGAACAGAGCGAACCGCCACGCCTTCAGGCCCTCCACGAAGGAGCGGCGCTCGCCGTAGAAGCCGGTCAGGAAGCTGCTGATGAACAGCGGAATCAGGGTGCCGGCGGCGAAGTGCAGCAGCGCCGCCCGCCACGCGATCTGCCCCAGGTACTCGGTCCACTGGCCGAAGCCGGAAGCCGCCACGTAGTTCTGTACGATCTCGGTGTTCAGCCCGGTGCTTACCCCCACCAGCACCGGCGTCCCGATCGCGCCGAAGGTCACCGGAGTCGACTGGATCATGAGGCCCACCATGACGGCGGCCGACGCCGGGAACCCCAGCGCCAGCATCAGCGGCCCCGCCACGGCGGCGGGCGTGCCGAAGCCCGATGCCCCCTCGATGAAGCTGCCGAACAGCCAGCCCACGATGATCGCCTGAATGCGCCGGTCGGGGCTGATGTCCATGAACCCGCGGCGGATGGTGGCCACCGCACCGCTCTCCCGGAGCGTGGCCAGGAGCAGCAGCGCCCCGAACACGATGAACAGGATGTCCAGGGCGACCACGACCCCCTGGGCGATGGAGGCGGCCACGTGCACCCCGGTCACCTTCCACACGGTCATGGAGACCGCGGCTGCCACGACCAGCGCCAGGGGCATGGCCCGGCTCGCCGGCCAGCGGAGGACGACCAGGAACAGGAACACGGTCAAGATCGGACTGATGGCCAGAAACGCCAGTGTGCCAGACGGCATCACAACCCCCCCTTTGGTCGGCCCGACCCTCCGGCCCGTTGGTGTCCGCGTGCGCGCCCGCGGACATGCGGCCGGGTGGTCAGACCATCAGTCCATTCATATTGGCCGGCGTCCGCCTTTTTCCTTCTTTTTCGTAATGTTACCTTTGTCACATATCTTGGCCTGCACGCGGTCTGCCCGTCCCCCATCACCGGTGCCCGGCGTCTGCACATAAAAAGACCGGGGAGCTTACGCCCCGGTCTCTGGGGTTGAAGTTTACTCGGCCGGCAGGACCGGCACCGTCACCGCGGGCATCTCGCCCACCAGCGAGCGCAGGAAAGCGACGATGTCGTCCCGCTGCTGGTCGGTCAGCTCCACGCCCAGCTGCACCCTGGCCATGATCGTCACGGCCTCCTCCAGCGTCTCCACGGACCCGTCGTGGAAGTACGGCCCGGTCAGCGAGACGTTGCGGAGGGTCTGGACCCGGAAGAACTTCTCATCCTCCGGGTTGTTGGTCCAGCTCGCCTTGCCTGCGTCGCTCCCCCAGTCGAACTTCATCATGGCCCCGCTGGAGAGGGCCGGGCCGGCGTGGCACGAGGTGCAGCCGATGGAGTCGAAGGTCTCCATGCCCCGGATGGCCTGCGGCGAGAGCGCCTGCTTGTCGCCGCGCAGGTAGCGGTCCAGTGCGTCGTTGGGCGTGATCAAGGTGCGCTCGAAGGCGGCGATAGCCTTCACGATGTTGTCGAAGGTGATGGGATCGGCCTCACCCGGGAAGGCCTTCTCGAAATACTCGTGGTAGCCCTTGATGGACTTGATGCGCGCCACGGCCTGGTCAGCGGGCATGTTCATCTCGCCTTCGGCCTGGATGGGGCCCTTGGCCTGCTCCTCCAGCCCCTGGGCGCGGCCGTCCCAGAACTGGTTCTGGAAGAAGGCGGCGTTCAGCACCGTCGGAGCGTTGCGGGGCGTGTTCTGGAAACCATGGCCGATCGAGGTGGGAAGGCGGTCGGTTCCGCCCAGCCCGAGGTTGTGGCAGGTCGCACAGGAGATCACGCCGCTGCTGCTGAGCCGGGGGTCGAAGTAGAGCATCTTGCCCAGCTCCACCTTCTCCGGGGTGGTCGGGTTGTCCTCGGGCTCGGGTGGTGCAACGATCGTGGCGAAGTTCCCCTCCCGGACCATGGTCAGTTCGCCGGACCCGGACGGGTTCGCGGACAAGTCGGCGGTCGTGGTCGAAGTTGGGGTCGAGGGAGCGGAGCTGCAGCCGACAACCAGACCCAGGGTCAGGGCTCCGGCCAGCGCAAGGATGTGCCGTCGCCGAAACATGCCTGCATCCTCCTCTGTGTGTCGTGGCTGAGTTTGCGGGGAGTCTTCCCCTCGTAACCCCACGATAATCTAGAATCTTTCCAAACACAAACTCGCGTATCTGATATCCGGTATAATTCTGTGTTATTGGACGAATAAGATACGCCTGGCCCGCTCCGCACGGCACGTGGCCAGATTCGCGGGACCATGCGCCTCCGGGGGAACGTGTATACGAAGGGTCTAGGTCAGGCACCCGAGCGGAAGAGTACAGGATTCTGGACGCTAATCGTCGAACTTCTTGTAAGGTTGCGTTCGGAGCATCAGCGGAAAGGGATGATGGGCATGAAGGGACTGAAGGCGCTCCTCATCCGGATCCTGCTCTGGTTTCTGGGCCGGGGCATGTGCGTCTGCGCCCGGCTGGACAGTCGGGTGGCCGCCGAGGTCAGCTCCTGGGCCGAGGGTGCGGGGCTCTGCCTCGCGATTGCGCCGTCCGGACCGGCCATGTCGCTGGCGCGGCAGGGCGGCCGCCTCCGCTTCCTGGGCCTCCGTCCACTGCCAGACGCCACCCTGCTCATCACCTTCAAACACCTCGACGGTGCGTTGCCGGTGTTCCTGGGGCAGATGTCCATCGCCCGGGCCTACGCCGAGCGGCGCATGACCATGCGTGGCGACCTCACCTTCGCCATGTCGGCGGTGCGGGCAATCCTCGTCACCGAAGCCTACCTCTTCCCCGGCCTCATCACCCGCCGCATCATGCAACGGGTGCCGGTGCGGGAGGTCTCGATGGCCCGCGTCTACCTGGTCACGCTGTTTGCTGCCTGAGGAGGGGTGAACGTGCTGCCGCGGTATTACGAGTTCTACAACCCCGTCAAGGTACTCTCCGGGGAGAACGCCCTCGAGAACCTTCCCCACGAGTTGGAGCACCTGCACGCCAGCCGGCCGATGCTGCTCACCAACCGGGAGCTCACCCAGATCGGGCTCACCGGGGTGGTCGAGGCGGCGCTCAAGAGTGCGGGCCTGGCCCTGGCGGCGCGGTTTGAGGACATCCCGCCCGACTCGTCGGTGCACGTGGTCAACGCAGCCGGGCGCCTCTACCGCGAAGCAAACTGTGACGCCATCATCGCCCTGGGCGGCGGCTCGGTCATCGACACCGCCAAGGGACTCCGCATCCTCATTGGCCAGGAGACCGACGACATCATGCAGTACATGGGGGCCGACATCGTGAAGCCGAAGCGGCACGTGCCCTTCGCCGTGATCCCCACCACGGCCGGCACGGGCTCCGAGGCCACCCTGGTGGCAGTGATCGCCCACCCGGAGCGGAAGGTGAAGATGGAGTTCGTCTCCCACCACCTGCTGCCCGACCTGGCGGTGCTGGATCCCCGCATGACGCAGTCGCTGCCGCCCCGGCTCACCGCATCCACAGGCATGGACGCCCTGGTGCACGCCATCGAGGGCTACACCTGCATCCAGCGGAACCCCCTCAGCGACGCCTACGCCTGGGCGGCAATCGAGCTCATCCGGGAGTACTTGCCCCGCGCGGTGGTGAACGGGCGCGACACCGAGGCGCGCCTCGCCATGGCCAACGCCGCCCTCATGGCCGGCGTCGCCTTCTCCAACTCCATGGTGGGGCTCGTCCACGCCATCGGCCACGCCTGTGGCGGCGTGGCGCGGGTGGCCCATGGCGACGCCATGACCATCCTGCTGCCCCACGTGATGGAGTACAACCTCGACGTGACCGGAGAGCGGTACGGCCGGCTGCTGCTGGCCCTGGCGGGGCCTGACGTGTACGCGGCGACGCCGGCCGCCGAGCGGGGGGCGAAGGCCATCGCCACGGTCCGTGAGCTCAGCCGGCGGCTCAACGAGGCGTGCGGCCTGCCGCTTCGCCTCCAGGACGTGGGCGTGAAGGAGGACCTCCTGCCGGACATCGCCCGCACCGCCCTCAACGACGGCGCCCTCCTGATGAACCCCAAGGAAGCCGGGCTTGACGACGTGCTGCAGATCCTCAAGCAGGCCCTGTGACGGGGGTGGCAGCGGCGCACAAAGGGGGTGAGAACGTGCCCACACGTTTCAAGGGATACATGGGCCGGATGCTGCAGATCGATCTTTCCGCCCGCCAGGTGAGCGAATACCCCGTCACGGACGAGCAGCGAGAGCGCTACCTGGGCGGCAAGGTGCTGGCCGCCCGCATCCTGGCCGACCTGATCACCGGGCCCATCGACCCCTTCGGGCCGGAGAACGTCGTCGTCATCACCACCGGGCCGCTCACCGGCACCGGGGCGCCCATGGCGACCCGGTTCAACGTTTCCACCATCTCCCCCCTCACCGGGCTCCTGGCCTCGTCCAACTGCGGCGGCTCCTTCGGCCTCCACCTCAAGAAGGCCGGGTACGACGGGCTGGTGATCACCGGCCGGGCCGAGGCCCCCGTGTGGCTCGAGATCACGGAGGACGGCGTGCGTTTCCATGATGCCTCGCACCTCTGGGGAATGACCACCAGCGAGACCCAGGCGGCCCTCCCGCCCCGCGCCGGCAAGCTGGTGATCGGCCCCGCGGGCGAGAACCGGGTCCGCTTCGCCGGGCTCGCCAGCGACGACCGCATGGCGGCCCGGGCCGGCGGGGGCGCGGTCTTCGGGTCCAAGAACTTGAAGGCCCTGGTGGCCTACGGCCGCAAGACGGTCCCCGTGGCCCGGCCCGAGCGGGTGAAGGCGCTCTACAAGGAGTGGGCACAGGCCCTCCGGTCGCACCCCATCACCGGCAACCAGCTCCCCCGGCTGGGAACCGCCGGGCTGCTGGCCGGAATGCAGGCCCACCGGATGCTGGCCACCCGCAACTTCAGCCGGGGCCGGTTCGACCAGTTCGACGCCGTCTCCGGCGAGACCCTGGCCGAAGAGCACCTGATCCGCAACGGCGGCTGCGCCGGGTGCCCGGTCCACTGCGGCCGGGAAGTGCTCCTGCCCGAGGAGCCACCGAACGCGGCGGAAACTGCCGCGGCCGCCGCAGGGGATGGGCGGAAGGGCCGCAGGGTGAAGGGCCCCGAGCTGGAGACGCTGGTGCTCCTGGGGCCCAATCTGGAGAACGCCGACCTGTCGGCCATCATCCGCTGGAACTACCTCCTGGACGAGCTGGGCATGGACTCCATCTCCACCGGCGGCACCATCGCGTTCGCCATGGAACTGAACGAGAAGGGGCTCTGGGAGAACGGCCTCCGCTTCGGCGAGGTGGAGAACCTGCCGCAGCTCTTCGACGACATCGCCCACCGGCGGGGCATCGGCGACCTGCTGGCCGAGGGGAGCCGCCGCCTGGCCCAGCGCTTCGGCGGGATGAGCTTCGCCATGCAGGTGAAGGGGCTGGAGCTGCCGGCCTACGAGCCTCGCGGGGCAGTGGGCCAGGGGCTGGGCTACGCGGTCGCCAACCGGGGCGGCTGCCACCTCAACGCCGGCTACCTGGCCGTGCTGGAAGGGCTGGGGCTGGAAATGGACCCCCACACCCCGCGGGGCAAGGCAGCGCTCACGATCCTGATGCAGGACCTCATGGAGGGCATTTCCGCCGCGGGCAACTGCCTCTTCAGCTCGTACGACGTCTTCCCGGCACCCCTGCTCCATCGACCCAACGGCTGGCTCACCCGCACCGTCAACCGGCTCCTGCCCTGGCTCGGCCCGGCCGTCGCCCTCATCCACCGCCTGCCGTGGCTGCCCATGCACCTGCCGGGCCTGCCGGTGACGCGCGCACTGGAGGCGGTGACCGGGATGAAGATGGACCTGGGCCGGCTGAAGGGCATCGGGGAGCGGGGCTAC
>ENA-UPSA01002074-UPSA01002074.1-bioreactor-metagenome-genome-assembly--contig:-NODE-2074-length-15269-cov-10.596030_pt1 | contig 15269 bp, 10 predicted proteins | sample MGYA00238183_ERZ773288 | MGnify/ENA primary metagenome ERZ773288 (study PRJEB29028, sample SAMN07631243) | bioreactor metagenome | isolation source: Switchgrass digestor | place: USA: Dartmouth... | reverse complement strand
CGGAGCAATTGTATATAACATCGTGCTATTTTTTCATTTTAAGTTTACAAAGCCTTATTTTTAAAAATATAAATATTCTGTGCATTATCCTTTAATGGAGCCTACCGTTAAACCTTGGATAAAATATTTTTGGAAGAAAGGATATACAACCAATATGGGACCCAATGCCACCATACAAAGTGCCATTCTGGCTCCTTCGCTTGGTATATTGGACAGCAATGCGCCGCTGTTGTCAATATAGGTCTGGTTTTCCGAAAGTTGCTGGATTTTTGCAATCATATTTTGCAAGAGAAATTGCAATGTATATAACTTAGGTTCCGTTACAAACATCAGCGGATGATACCAATCATTCCAATACGCCAACGTAGCAAAAAGTGCTATGGTTGCAATACCCGGCAAGGATATAGGCAGAACCAGCTGGAACAATATGCGATATTCACTGGCCCCGTCCAGCTTGCCTGACTCAATGATGGCATCCGGCACACTGGTGCTGAAAAAAGTTCGCATAATCATGATATACCAGGCATTGTTTGCCATAGGCAAGATTAATGCCCATACGGAGTTAGAAAGGTGAAGCACGGTTGTACAAACCATATACCATGCTACCAGACCGCCGGAAAACAACATGGTGAAAAACTGATAAAAGGTAAAAAACTTCCTGTATTTAAAGTCTTTTCGCGACAATGGATAGGCATATAATGAAACCGTTAGGGTTGTAATAATCGTACCTACTATAGTAGTAAATATGGTTATTTTATAGGCATCAATGATGGTATCCTTTGCCGTGGCAATATATTTATACGCTTCCAATCCGAATTCACTTGGGAAAAAAGTGTAACCGTTATTAACGATACCGCTTTCCGTTGTGAATGATATGCTGATCACAAGGATTACAGGAAGCAGACATATGAGCGTTAAAATCAACATGCATATGTGCAATAAAATATACGAAATCGAAATTTTCTTTACTTTTGCCAACCGTCCGCTCCTCCTTTTCTGTTAACGATTAAAACATTGCGCTTTCTGAATCAATTTTATTCACGATATAGTTGGTTGTGAGAACGAGAATAAAACCCATAACCGATTGGAAAAAGGATGCCGCCGATGCCAGGCCTATACCGGTTGCACCACCTTGCCCAAGCATATTGTAGGTATATGTATTAATGACCAGTGTTGTAGGATATAATGCCCCGGAATCCATGGTTGTTTGATAGAAAAGACCAAAATCAGCGGAAAAAATCTTTCCTACTGCAAGTATCGTCATAATAATCATAAGCGTTTTCAAGGACGGAATGGTTATATTGGTTATTTTCTGCCATTTGTTAGCACCATCTATTTCCGCCGCTTCGTAGAGCTCGGTATCAATACCTGCTATAGCCGCAAGGTATACAATGCTATTATATCCTATACTTTTCCAGAAATGGACCAATATAAGGATAAACGGCCATGGCTTAGGATTGGCATACCAATTCACCGCCTCTTTACCAAACAATGGCATGATATGCGTATTAATGTACCCATGTTCAACATTCAGAAAAGCAAGGACGATGTAACTAATGATTACATAGGACAAAAAATGAGGCATTAATATTATGGTCTGATAGGTTTTTGATATTATCTTTTCTCTTATCTCACTCAGCATGATGGCAAGACCTACATTTAACACCAGCCCTACGAAAATAAACACTAAGTTATATAAAATGGTGTTTCTTATAAATATGGGAGTATTGGAGGACGTGAACAGGAACTCAAAATTTTTCAGTCCTGTCCACGGCATTTCCCATATGCTCTTACCAATTTGATATTTTTTAAACGCTATTACAATGCCAAACATCGGCAGATACGAAAACAAGAAGGCCAATATAAATCCTGGAACAAGCATGGAAAAAAGAGATACATTTTTAGCAAGCTCGCTCTTCAAATTGCCTCTTATATTTGTTGTTGAATTCATGAGTTTCCCTCCATTACTGCTTTGCCTTCCATTCATCATATTGTCTTTGGCATTCCGCTATAAGCTCATCTATTCCTGCAGCTTTAAGCTCACTAATATATTGGTCAATAACTTGTTCAGGGTCAACAGCACCCAATACAAGCTGTTTCCTATATTGTTTTTTAACGGTTGTAACGGCCATTTTTTGAACATCAAGTGATTGAGGAATGGTTATAGTCAAGTCTCTAACCGGTGTAGGCATAGCAGCTTCATTAAATTCTTTAAGCAGTTTATGCTTTTCCGGATCTTCGCTCTTAGCGAGATAATTATTAAATACATTGCCAAACATCCATTGAATATTGGCTAAACTATAACCCGTATTCTCAGGAACATCTACCCTGTTTTCATCAATCTTGGTATAGTGCACCCCTTCCACACCATAAACAATCAAATTGCTAAGTACCGGATCGGTGTACAGAAGATTTAAAAATCTCATTGCTCTATATGGGTTCTTAGATGTGGAAGAAACAGCATTCATAGAGCCGAGACCGTCTGTTTTATAGATTGGCGTAATGCCCACCTGAGCAACCGGAATATTTTTACCTCGGTATGTTTCCTCCGCTTTGCCCGGCTTTAAATTTTCCATGTAAACAAAGGTTTTGCCTTCTTGGAATCGCTGGGTTATATTGGTAGAGGTAAGAACATCCGGATTAACCAGTCCCTCAAGATAGAACCGTCTTGAAATTGCCGCTGATTTCTTCATGATATCAGATTCAATGATATTTTCAACCTTATCTCTTGCTTTACCGTTTTCAAAAAATATTGCTACATCGGCTACAGGACTGTAAAAATCATTTAAGTTAAACGCAGTCCTGTCTTCCGTCCAATCTATAGGATACTGTATGGAAGGCTCTTTTTCCTTAATCATTTTTAAAACAGGTTCCAACTCTTCAAAATTTTTGTAATCAGCCATATTGAGATTATATTTTTCAGCAATATCTTTTCTGTAAACCCATCCCTTTTGAGAAGCAATTTCTTTAAGGGTTGGAAGCGCATAAAGCCTTCCGTCAATATACGCTGACTTTAAATAATCCTCATCAAAAAGCTGAATGGCATCCTTCAAATAGGTATCGGTATAATCGGTCAAGTCAAAGAATGCTCCGTCATTTGCGTAAGTGGCATAGTTTAAAAGCCATGAACATGTAAAAGCGATGTCAAATGCCTCACCGGCAGCTATCATTGTTCCCATCTTTTTTTCATATTGTGAACTTTCCAAGATGTTTATCTTTAAAGTTGCATTAATTTTATCCTTTAAATACTCGTTCACTTTTTCCTCTACAAGACTTACATCCTTTTGAGAGGGACTTTGGATGTACCAATTTATTTCATATGGTTCGACAGGTACTTTTCCAAGCTCCTCACCTTTAATCATTGCCTCTTTGTTTTTGCAACCTGTAAAACTTAATACCAGTGCACAAACAGCACCAACACACATTACATTTTTTAATAATGCCTTTAATTTCATAAATACATCCCTCCAAATAATTAATGATTAAACAATTTATAATACTCTGCACACATTAACAAGAATGCACCCACGCCATGCAAGTCGTTCGTACTGATAGGACGTCTGACATAATAATTGTAGTTGGAAATGCCGGTACCAATACAAACCTGTTGTATCAGAAAGTCGCCTTCCTCGTTGTAATCGGTTGTATCAATGATTCCCTCATAGGCTTTTTCAGCATACTTCTTATATTCTTCTTCCAAATAACCAAGACGTATGGCCTTGCATATTCCGTATGTATACAAAGCGGAACAAGATACCTCGTGCCAGTTGTCGCTTCTGTATCCCTTATCCACAACCTGATACCACAGACCTGTTTTTTCATCCTGATAGTTAATGAGAGATTTGATTAGGTCAACAGCAATTTTTATTATATCCTGCTTGTACTCCTCCGAAATGTGATCCGCCATGTCCAGTAACGCCATTACATACCAACCCATTGCCCTTCCCCAATACTCTTCGGAAACTCCGGTTTCAGGGTCGGCCCAGGGCTGTATTTTTTCACAATCCCATCCATGCTTATACAGCCCTGTCTTTGGATCTTTCATGTGCTTTTCCATGAGTTTAAGCTGTTTATAAAACTCCTTAAAATACCAAGGTTGATTATATCTTGCGCCGTATTCCACACAAAGCGGACCGGCCATATAAATTCCGTCCAGCCACATTTGATCAGGTGTACTGCCTTTGTGCCACAGTCCACCTTCCGCATTCCTTTTCCAATTGGGAATAAGCGAAACCAATGTATCCAATGCCTTTTTATATCTGGAGTCTCCGGTTTTATCATAAAGCAAGAATAACAGGTTTCCTGCCTGAAGGTCATCCAATTCGTCATCTTTAAAATTAAGAATTACACCATTTTCATCAATCATTGTGTCAACCCATTTTTTTATGTAATCAAAATACTTTTCATCCTTACATATCTCATATATACGTTGAACACCTAATAAGAAAACTCCGGCGTGATAATGAAACCTTCCCACAGGCGGCAACTTTGCACCATAAGTTTTCATTATTGTGTTGCATGCATCAAACGCATAATCCAGAGATGTGTTCTTCGTTTTGCACATAACCATTTTTATCAACCTCCTGTACTGTTATTTTAACACAAAAAACTTATACTTTATTGCTATTTTTTAAAAAAAGTTATTGTATTTTGCGCTCTTGCATTGTATAATATGTACAAGAGGTGATTTAATTATGGATACAAACGATGTGCAATATTACAATAAGGATTCAAGCTTTTATTTTGAATATAAACAAATTAAAAGCAATAACATGCGTGTGGGGCATTTCCACGATACATATGAAATTTATTATCTTATGTCAGGAAGCCGGATATTCTTTATTAAAGACAAAATGATTGATGTACCCGAAAACTCGTTGATAATAATTCATCCCAATGTGCTGCACAGGGTTATAAATGCTCCTGAATCCGACTATACCCGCTTCATAACATATTTTAATATGGACGCCTTCCCTTCCTTTCTGATAAACGATTTTACTATCTCTCCTTTTCTAAAAAACGATTATATCGTATTTCAATTTACTGAAAGGGAACGTGAGGCCGCCAATAAATTTGTAAAGCCAATGATTGAAGAAGCACTAAAAAAAGAAACGGGCTATGAAATCACGTTGTACGGTTTATTCTTGCAATATCTGGCATTCTGTTTCCGATGCATAAAAAAGGATCATCCTGTTATTCCCTCAATCAAAAATCCTACTTATATCCGAACAACAGAAGTTGTCAAATATATAAACGAGCATTATAATGAAGATTTGTCGCTTGACGTCCTTGCAGACAAGTTTTATGTAAGTCCTTTTCACTTATGCAGAAAATTTAAGGAAGTAACCCAATTTTCATTAAGTAATTACATCAATATTGTCAGAATCAAAGAGGCTATCATCATCATGAATAAGGCGCCCAAAAAAAGCATTAAAAGTATCGCCAAAGAAGTCGGATTTAAAAGCTATACCAACTTCAGCAGGGCTTTTAAAGAAATTACAGGCCATTCACCGGCATACTATAAGAAGAATCATATTTCATCGACAAATTTTGCTATATTATGATAGTATTATAGCAGATACTTTGTACAATGTAAACAATTTATCAATCAAAATTGTTTACATTTTTGTTAAATTTTATAAATTTAATTTTTAACGTATCATTGTCCGGTAGACAAAATCGATCTATTTACATATTTACTTTATAACTAATGTCATTCACTGTCGTTCTTTTATGCATTATTAATATTGGGGCATAAAAAACTCCTTCTTGGCTTTTATTCATTCCAAGAAGGAGTTTCTACATCTTCTTTGTTATTTATAAAACATATCACCATATTATTTTAACATTAATAAGCCATAAATGATTTTTGCAGCCTGAGCTCTGGTAGCCGTATCATGGGGAGCAAAACGATTTTCGCCCACACCGTTGATAATTCCGGCCTCTTTCATAGCCATAATTGCCTCTCTTGCATATTCGGCAATTTGGTCATTATCTGCAAAATTCGTGTTGTCTGTAGGTTCAGGCAAATTAATTTGAACCAGCTTGGCCGTCCTATAAGCTAAACTTGCCATTTCTTGTCTCGTAATTTCCCGGTCCACACCAAAAGTTCCGTCAGGATATCCACTGGTTATGCCAAGTTGTTTTGCACTTGCAATATATGGATAATACCAAGCTTCCGGTTCTACATCTGTGAAATCACAGGTTGCCGTTTCGTCAACCAATTCAAATGCACTAATTAACATTTTAATAAACTGTGCCCTTGTTACATTATCATTGGGAGCAAATTTATTGTCTCCTACACCGGACAAAATTCCTTTCGCGGCAAGTGCATTAATACTTTCTACTGCCCACTCTACACCGTCCAGATCGGTAAAAAATACATTATTATCGACAGGCGGTTGAGTTGGAACAGGTGTTGCGGTGGGTTCAGGAGTGGATGTAGGTGTTGTAATTACAGTTGAACCGCCACCACCACCGCCACCGCCGCTGCTTCTTCTATTAACGGTAACGGTACATTGCTCCGTAAAACCACCGTCTTCCGTAGTTACTGTAATGATTGCAGTTCCTTGTGACACAGGGGTAACAAATCCTTTATTGTCAACCTTTGCAACTTTTTCATCGCTGGAACTCCAACTTACATTTTTATTGGATGCATTTTCCGGCTGAACGGTAGCAATTAATTGTTCACCGGAATCGCCTTCCTTAAATGTTAGGGATGTTTTATTAAGACTTACACCGGTTACTGATACAGTTGTTCCCTCTTCTACAACTTCAAAAGTTACCGTTGCCACATCTTTGCCGATACCGGCTGCAAATGTATATGTACCGGTATCCCACTGATTCCCTGTTTTGATTGCTAAGGTAAAACTACCGTCACTATTAACCACCTCAGTAGAATCATATTTTGTTGAATTATTCTTGTCCATGAGAATAATCCTTATACTGCTGTTCTTAGGAAAAGAAGTTCCCGTCAGTTGAATGGTATCTCCCCGTTTTACTTCCGTTTTATCCAATGTCAACGTCATTTCTTCAGCGACTATAGCCGGCGTGAAAGACATAATAAGCATAAAAGCTATCAACAATAGTGGCAAAAGTTTTTGTTTCTTCAATGATACTCCTCCTTTTTCTTTATTTCAATTTAAGAGAACTTTCCGTAAACGAGTTTCAAGAAAGAGCTACCTTATAATACTTCGTTAGAAACTCTTCTATACCTCTGTAAATATGTTTACTTAACATAAATTATAATAGAATAACAGGAGAATTACAATATAAATCTTTTTGATTTAGGGTGGAAAAAATAGCAAAAATGATTCTCTTTACATAATATTCAATAATATTCGCTAGCTTAACCTATAGAAAACTAACAGAAAAATATAAGGCGAAGGTTTAAATACCTCCACCTTATATTTTTGGGATAGCAACTACTAATACTGTCCGTAAATTTATTTTACAACCTTAACAGCTAAAACCTCACCTAAATCAGGCTGTCCGTTCTCATCAAATGTCGGCATCTTGCTGTAAACATTGATTTGAACTGTATATTGTGCATTAAATGTATATGCTACCATTTCTTCATTCTCAGGATTCTTTATCTCTTGAGATACATATACTATCGGTTCATTGTCTTTCATTAACTGAATAACAACAACATAATTACCTGTATATGACGAATCTTTTCTCTTAATAGTTGCTGTTACTATAGCATCTCCAGTACCTTCTCTTGTAACGTTAATTATTTCAAATGGCAGATTTACAACTGGTTCTGTTACCGTTACTGTACATGTAGCTGTCTTATTACCGTCTTCGGTTGTTACCGTAATAGTTGCTGTTCCTGCTCCTACTGCTGTTACTGTTCCGTCAGATGCTACCGTTGCTACAGCTGTATCGCTTGAACTCCAGCTTACATTCTTATTGGTTGCATTCGACGGTTCTACCGTTGCTACCAATTTCTCCGTTTGTCCTACGATAAGAGCTAATTCACTCTTATTCAAGGATACTCCTGTTACTGGTACCGTCGCAGCATTTACTGTTACCGCACATGTAGCTGTCTTGCCACCATCTTCAGTCGTTACCGTAATAGTTGCTGTTCCTGCTCCTACTGCTGTTACTGTTCCGTCAGATGCTACCGTTGCTACAGCTGTATCGCTTGAACTCCAGCTTACATTCTTATTGGTTGCATTCGACGGTTCTACCGTTGCTACCAATTTCTCCGTTTGTCCTACGATAAGAGCTAATTCACTCTTATTCAAGGATACTCCTGTTACTGGTACCGTCGCAGCATTTACTGTTACCGCACATGTAGCTGTCTTGCCACCATCTTCAGTCGTTACCGTAATAGTTGCTGTTCCTGCTCCTACTGCTGTTACTGTTCCGTCAGATGCTACCGTTGCTACAGCTGTATCGCTTGAACTCCAGCTTACATTCTTATTGGTTGCATTCGACGGTTCTACCGTTGCTGTCAATTTCTCCGTTTGTCCTACCGTTAAAGTTAATTCATTCTTATCCAAGGATACTCCTGTTACTGGTATTGTTGGTTCATCGCCTTCAATAGTTATTGAAGGTATTTGTTCTTCTGTAGCTACTTTACTGCCTCCTGGCGTAGTTAACAATATACTTCCATTTGGATTTGCTGGATCATATACTGGTGTTACATTTTCTTTTGCAAACTGTATCTTCGGATCTCCAGCTGCTATTGCCTTAAATCTAATTGTGAGTACGGTAAATTCTCCGTCACTTACTGGATATGGTGGTGTTATTTCCTTTTGATCTTGACTTATATACAGTGAATAAGTCAATAATCCATTTTCGTTATCAACATCAGAACCAGTTTCTGCAAATATTCCTTTTCCTTTGGAATACATATCACTTCTTTCACTTATTCCATCATATATAATGTCCACTGGGTTACCTGACTCATCTACTACCTTAACAACATTAGGATCAAAATATATTGCTATTTGCGAACTTAAATATTTTTCCAAATTTGTAAACTTAATATCGGCTGTAAATACATCGCCTACTTTTATATTTTCACTCGATAACTGAATAACTGCTTTCGGTGTTTCTTCGGCCATTACAATATTTGTGAGTAATGGCGTTAATATTAATGAAATTGCTATAAGCAATGATAAACATTTTCTAATATAAAAACTCATCATTTCAACCCCTTTTTAATATGGTTTTTACACTTGCTTCCTATTACATTACATTGCATGCTACTTCGTAATTACTGTTCATAACTAGCTGCTGTTTTTCCATAATTATCTAATACAGCCTGTAAATCTTCAATACTTATTAAAGTATCATCATTCAAATCGCCTTCTGAATCATAAGCACCGCCCGTACTTTCCGTTGAACCATATCTATCTAAAACCCTCTGCAAATCTTCAATATTTATTAAAGTATCACCATTAATGTCTCCAGGAATCAATGCCTTCTGTCCAAGCTCTTTAGTTTCACTTGCTTTTACCTCTACACCGTTAATTGTTAATTTAAGATGTGATTTTTTAACGAACTCTACCGAATATGTACCGGCCTCAAGTCCTGTAATTGAAAAGTTTCCTTCTGCATCCGGATTTGCTGTTTTTACCGGTTGACCGTCTTTCAATACGGTAATAGCAATCGCACTAATATTTCCAAGAGAAGTTATTTTACCTGAAATAGCGCCAACTTGACCTTCTATGTCTATTTCAAACAGTTCTGGGGTCTGCGTATTCCCCGTATAATAAACCTTATATTGTCCAGGTTGACCACTTGATGTGTAGGTTAACGTAAACTCTTTATTTTCACCAATTTCCACCTGATCGATATAGTCAATGGAATCAATTGGATCATCTAGATCAATTTCATCAGGTGAATTAACACCAGGCTTTAGAACAAGTATTCCAACTTGCTCACCAGCTGTAAAATCAGAACCGTTAATTGTTACTTCTACTCTATCTTCTACTTTATTTGTATTGATGATAATACCTCTTATAGGTTCTTCTGCAAAAACCGTTGTCGACACTGCCAATACCATTACACATAATGATAATAATAAAGCTAATTTTTTCATCATAATGATAAATACCCCCTTAATAATTAATATTTTTTAATTAAAATACCGCTCCATGTTTTGTACACTTAGTTTACCAATATCTAAGTTACAAAATTTTAATAACACTCCTTTTCCTTATCTCATCAACCCCCTTCGCAAGCTGAATCTCCTCATGTTATCTTCATGTGTGAAATGAATGGAAGACAAAATATGAGATCATAAATTACTATTATTTACTATTAATTATATCACATGAACTCTATGTTTTTAAATAATTTTTTATACAAATTTCAATAACTTCTTTTGTCCATTATTACAAAATGCCATAAAAATTTTTGTTTAATTAATACATTTTGTACAAATTGATTCCCTACATAAACAGTCAAATTATTCACCTATAGTTAGCAATCCATAAATCACCTTTGCTGCAGCTGCTCTTGTAGTATACTCCTGTGGAGCAAATCGATTTTCACCTACACCGTTAATAATATTTAATTTCTGCATGATGCCTACACTCTGGCGGGCATATTCGCTGATTTGGTCTTTGTCGGCAAAATTCAATTCCTGCATTTCTATATTTAACTTATCGCTTATTTTTTCATATTTTTGTGCCGCTCTAAACGCCATCACCGCCATATCCTGTCTTGTAATTGCCGCGTCTACGCCAAAACTTCCGTCTTCAAATCCATTTACTATACCGTGCTTTTGAGCACTTGCTATATATGGATAATACCATTCGCTCGGCTGTACATCGGTAAAATCCGCCATTGCCTCATTGTCAACAAGTTCAAAAGCCAGTACAAGCATTTTAACAAACTGCGCTCGGGTAACATTATCATCGGGTTTAAACTGTCCGTTGCCCATTCCGGCTATAATTCCTCTTTCCGCAAGTGTGTTAATGCTTTCATGAGCCCATGGAACATGGTCAATATCATTGAATGAAATACTATCGGCTGCTTGGGAAGGTAACGGTGTAGGTGTTGGGGTTAGCGTCGGTGAGGGGGTAGGTGTAACTGTAACTGTAATGCCGCCTCCGCCACCACTTCTGCTTCCGCCGCCGGTATTTCCTCCACCGGTATTTTCATCATCGGTATTTTCATCATCATCATAATCAGCAGGATTAGTGGGTTCTCCGTCAAAAACATTGATTTCTTCTTTCAATACTTTTTTAAAATGATATATCTCTTCATCCGGTGCTTTGTTTACGGTTTCTTCCGCATAGGACAAAAGCCTTTCCACATTGTCACTACCCGGATATTCCTTTAATTCATTAGCAAAGGATTCCAACTTTGAAATACCTGCATTAACTAAACCTCTGTAAACAATATTTCCTACAAACTCAAAGTCTATTTTTGTGGCTTCATCAGCATTTTTGGCTGTTATACCGTAATCCATCAGTGTAAAAAGCAACTTTAAACCGTCATTATCTTCTTCCGAACCTACAATCGCTTTATTAAAAGTTTTTGCAATACTACTATAATTTCTTGAATCTATATTGCTATAACTTGTCCCTTCTTGTATCAACCCAATTATCGGCCCTCTATTCATTAAATCGATATCCGCATAGAAAGTTAACGCTTCCTTTAATTCATCACCACCCATTCCCAAAGCCGGGAATTCCTGAGCAATTTCCTTTGCCACAGCCTCTATGCCTTCTTCTGTCCATTCTCCTTTGGGCGGTATTTTTTCTGTGTTATTCAAATAATCATCCGTTAATCTATCTCGATCTTCCTCCATGCATGTTGCCTTAACAATAAACTTTTGAAACGGATGCACATCGGCAGCTAAAGTTATATAACATGTATTAAATATTGTCCAAATGCCTACCAATATACTTAAAAGCAAACATGTCACTTTATTTGTGATACGATTGAAATACCCTACTTTTATCATTTTCAACACCCCATCTTTTTATTTTAGGTTTATATACTTTTTTTATCTCTGCTCATTAGACGGAAAAATTGCATATTTTGTAATCGGATTTCCATATAGGTTATCCCATATAAATATTTTTATATTGTATTGCCCTGAGTCATCAGGCAATGCGATTTCTTCATTGACAAGCAATCCTGTTATTGGCACATCCAATGGCAATACCCGAATATTTTTCGTTTGGTTATTAAAATTATAAACGACTACCACTAAATATACCTGTTTTGACGTTGTTGAGTGATTACGCAAATCCATTTCCAAAATCACACTGTTATATCCGTTTAAAGAATCAATTTCCCTGTCGCCTCCATAAAAACGGTAGTCTTTTATCCAAACAGGATTGTCATTAACAGCCGGTACATAATTTTTACCGCATCCAATCACAGGAGTCGGCTCGCTTATCACCTTTAATCCTGAAGTAGTATAACCTCTTTTCCAAGGTGTTACTTCAAATCTGATATATTTACCGATATCTTCAGGAGTCAAAGTGTATACTACATCTTCTGCATCCGGAATAATTTCTCCTACAGAGTCCGGTGTATCTGAGCGATACCATCTATAAGTACTGACATCGCTGTCAGGATAGCTAAAATGGTAAGTACCGGTTAATTCTTCCCCCACTTCCGGTATACCTATTATAGCAACATCACTGGCTACTGCAAAAAAACTGGCTTTCACCGATTCCCAAAGCGGATAAAGATTGGGGGGCACTTTTTTTGTGCTAAAATAATACTCTATTTCATCTGAAAAAGCATTCATTATGATAGTTCGAATATCCTTATTTTTACTAAAATAAACCGTCGTAATAAAAGCTTTTTCCATGATGCTTGAAAAATTTTCTTCGGTTATACTATCTTCTGCACTAATATAATCTTCTACATCTTTCAAAAGCGACTTCAGCTTTTGCTCCACATCTGCATCATCTGAAGCAACGTCCTTTAATCGTTGAATAATCCAATAATGTTGTTCTTTTAATATATCATAGCTGGCTACTATAGAAGTGTATTCATTTGCATTAACAAAAGTCAAGCACAGTAAATTTGCCAATAATAAGGCTATTCCAATCAAATATCTTAGCCTTAAATTCTTTTCCACTAACATACACTTCTCCATTCCACTAAGAATAAAGTAAAATTTACTCCTCCGGCATCTCCCGGAGGAGTAAACTGTATTAGATATCGTTGCAGAAAGTTATTTCTACTTATTTAAATATTTAAGAATTTTTGTAATTACCGTTGCAGCTTCCGCTCTTGTTGCATAATTCTTAGGCTTAAATGTTCCATCCGGATAACCGGTGATTATACCTTTTTCAGATATAGCAGCAATTGCATTTACTGCCCATTCTGAGAAAGTGTTGCTGTCTGCAAATTGTGTACCTGCTGCTGCATTGTATAAACCGGCAGCTCTGGCAATCATTACTGCCATTTGTTCACGAGTAATATAATCATCCGGACCGAATGTGTTGTCATCATAACCGTTAATGATGCCATGGGCGTGAGCGGTAGAAATAACATCTTTCGCCCAATGATTTACCGTATCATTGAATACCTTCCCTGCTCTAGGCTGCAAGTTTAATGCCTTAACCAATATCGTAGCAAATTCCGCTCTGGTAATATTAGCATTCGGTCTAAACGTTCCGTCCGGGTAACCACTTACTGCCTGTCTCTCCATTAACTCTCTAATATAATCTTGTGCCCAGTGTCCTATTACATCTTGTGGCAAACTAACCTCGACCGGAGTCATAACGATTGTCTTGCTGCTACCTGTTCCGCTGCTACCGCTGCCTCCTGATTGTGCCAAAATCGGTCCTCTAATTGCAATGTTAGGTTCACCAATTTCTGTTCCTGTTTTTGCTTTAGGTATTACTTCAAAGAAGATATACATCCCTTTATCGGAAGAAGTTAATTTATATTTATTTGTACCTGTACTAATCAACTGCTTATCTTTACCGGTTTGACTGGATGCCCGATACCATCTTAATTCGGTATCTCCTTCTGCATCGTTTTCCAAATCAGCATACCGATAACTACCTGTTAATGTTTGGCCGACTCTAAGCGATCCGGATATATTAACACCTTGAGCAACCGGTGCTTCGTTTTCTACATATACTACATATTCCGTAAAGTGTGTCGTCCAAACTACAACATCGTTTCTTACAATAAGCCAACCTTCACGTTTTTGGTTTTCCTCAAGTTCTTCAGCAACTTTTTCTGTCTCATCGGAACTCAATATGAATGTAATAGGAATAAAGTTATCGTTTTCGTCAATATATCCTAATTTAATCTTTTTATTATTTTTGGCTTTATCCTTAAATAACAATCTTATCGGTTGATCAAATTTTATTTCTAACGCAGAAGAACCTATTTGAATAACGTCCAACTCTTTTACTTTCGCTTTGTTGGTATTCTCGGGCGCCTGCTCAATTTTTTGCTGAACGGTTTGTTTCCTTTCAGCCGATCCAACCAATTGAGGCAAACTGATATTACCATCCCACTCTTTATTAGCCGTTATTACGGTTCCTTGAGGAATTGTAATTTCTACAGAGTCTAATTCCTCTGAGAACCCATGCATTACAACATTAATTGCAAGCGGTAACTCGACTTCTACCTCATTTTCATTTGTACCGGATAATGGTCGTTTAACTACATAAATAACCGGAGTTGTACCTGCTGCCGCATCTATGGTAACATTTTGTATTTCTGAAGATGAATCTTCTGGAATATCAATTACTATAACAGGATTCTTTACGTCTTCAGGAATCCTAATAACGATATTCTCTTCCCCTATATCTGTGCTTGGAATTTCAACAACCGGATTTTCATTATCAACGGTAGTCTCTTGATTAGTAATTAATATTGGTTCAGTAACAATAACTGTATATGGTTGCGTTGATCCGTCTGCTGCTGTTACGGTATAGGTTACTTGACTGGTAAAATCTACTTCTACACCTGAAGCAGGACTTACAGTTGCTCCTTCAGATACACTAATCGTCGGTACTAATTTAGTCTTATCCGTGCCTCTTGGTACAAATACCTTTATAGTATGTTTATCGTGATCAATAATGGTTTCTCCTATTTGACCAGGAATTGTAAAACTAATAATTTTCTTTTCTGACGGTAATGTTACCGTTACCGTACATGTAGCTGTCTTATTTCCGTCTTCGGTTGTTACCGTAATGGTTGCCGTTCCAGCTCCTACTGCTGTTACCGTTCCATCTTCATCTACCGTTGCTACCTCTTCATTACTTGAACTCCAGCTTACATTCTTATTGGTTGCATTCCACGGCTCTATTGTTGCT
>ENA-UPSA01002069-UPSA01002069.1-bioreactor-metagenome-genome-assembly--contig:-NODE-2069-length-15291-cov-9.931019_pt1 | contig 15291 bp, 9 predicted proteins | sample MGYA00238183_ERZ773288 | MGnify/ENA primary metagenome ERZ773288 (study PRJEB29028, sample SAMN07631243) | bioreactor metagenome | isolation source: Switchgrass digestor | place: USA: Dartmouth... | reverse complement strand
AAACTAACTTTTACATACAAGAAGTAGTTTACACAAACTTCTTGACACTATCTATAAATTGTTAACAGCCTTTTTTGCTATGAGCTTACATAGATTTAAAGAATTATCTTTATTATTAATCTATGGAATAATGCAGCTTAAAAGAAATAAAACCAATTCATGGATGATAAAAAAGTATAATTTTGAAAATTAAAATTAGAAGGAAAAAGTAGATATATGTCGAATATATATATGATATATATCTTGAAGAATATAACAAGAGGTAATGGGGGGACATATTATGAAGTTTTTTAGAAACATTCGATGGAAAAATTTAAGCATTGGCTTAAAATATTCTGTTTCATTATTGATTTCAATTTTCTTATTTATACTTTCAGCTGCATTTGTGTATGGATTAATGGGGAATGTAAACAAGAATATTGAAATCGTGGAGCAGAAGACATCTTATGTGGAAAAAATACTGGATATGAGTGCAAATTTTAATGAAATAGATGCACTGACATATGACTATATTACGTATCTTTCTCCAGAAACAGTCAAGAGCTTTAAAAGCAAAATCGATCAATTTAATGAAGGGTTAGTCTTATTAAAAGAAGTTCCTGAATTACAGGAGTATCAAGAGTTGCTAGAAAAAATCAGTAATAATGTTTCAAAAATCAATCATATGTTTATTGATGAAATCGTTCCTGCTGCCAATAGACATCTTAAAGTAGAATATATGATGAAGAGAAAAGAAGTTGCTTCTTTAAAAACTGTAACCGTGAATGATTTGCAAGAAGTTAAAGAAATTATAACAGCACAAAAAGAAGGATCTGTAAAAGAAGCAAAAAGCAGCTTAAAGCTGACCATTCTTGTTCTCATTATATCTATTGCTGTATCTTCAGCCCTGGGATTTTTGATTATGTTTTTGATATCCCGTATAGTTCAAAAGCGTTTAAATCGAATAGTATCCCTAAGCAATGAGATTGCAAAAGGAAACTTATCCGTTCAAAAAATCAACTATGATAGCAATGATGAAATAGGGCTTTTATCGAGGGCTTTTGATACAATGATTGAAAACTTGAGAAAGATGATTTATCAGATTTCTAATGCTTCTAAAGAAGTCAATGAAGAAAGCGAAAAGCTGACAGAATCATCCGAGCAAATACAACAAATCAGCGAGCAAATTGCATTTACTATGCAGGCATTAGCTGATGGAGCTGAGAAGCAGGCTAGTTCATCAGGAGAAGTGGCCAAATTTATATCAAATTTAAACAACAGTATTACAGATGCCAATGAAGCCAGCAAGCATTTATATACATCCATCGATGGACTTTCCAATATGTCTACCAAAGGAAAAGAGCTTATTGAAAACTACATCGCTCAAATGGACAAGATCAATGATACCTTTAAACATTCTATGGCTAAAGTAGAAAACTTAGATACGAAATCTCAGGAAATCACCCGACTGGTAGAAATCATCAATGCCATTGCAAAGCAGACTAATTTGCTGGCTCTTAATGCAGCCATAGAGGCAGCAAGAGCGGGAGAAGCAGGGCGAGGATTTGCAGTTGTATCAGATGAGATCAGAAAATTGGCAGAACAGGTAAGTGATTCTGCTGTTGGTATAAGCCATATCATCCAGGGAATACAGTCTGAATCAAAATCCGTAGTTCATTCCTTAAGAGAGGGTTATGGAGAAGTACAGGAAGGCATAGACCAAATCAAAGTAACGGGAGAAGCCTTTACAAATATAAATAATGAAATAATCCATATTGTAGAACGGGTAAAAAATGTAGCCTATAATCTGAATGGAATAGCAGAAAACAGTAAAAAGATCAGATTATCAGTGGATGAAATTGCATCCATATCTCAGGACAGCGCAGCAGGTATACAGGAAACATCCGCTTCTATAGAGGAGCAGAACAGTTTTATAGAGACTGTATCCAGCAATGCGCAAAAGCTATTTAAACTGGCAGAAGAGTTGAATAGCAGTATTTTAGAATTCACATTATAATATGAAAAAATAAATAAATGGTGATAAGCTTTTTAAGCAGATTATGCAATAAGATTCTTTTTCTTCAAAAAATGTAAAAACCATATAAAGATACAGAGCATATTAAATCGTGGTTTGCAATGCAAACCACGATTTTTATATATTCAGAAATTCGTGCGAAAAATAAAGTATCTTGTCGTTTTATGTTGAACCTTAGGAGATAAAATGATAAAATTGATACAATATTCCTTATTAAAAAAGGAATATTTTTCATTCAATATTATTTTAGGAGGGATAGAGTGAAGAAAGTAGCAAGCAAAACAGTAGCATTCTTAGTAATGCTGGCCATGGCAGTAACTATGCTTCCTACGAGTATCTATGCCAGTGCATTTTCCGACATTAAGGGACACTGGGCAGAAGAAACCATCCAGTCATGGATTGACCAGGGTTTAATAGGGGGTTATCCGGATGGAACATTTAAACCGAAACAAGACATTACCCGTGCAGAATTCATGAGTTTAGTGAATGGAGCATTCGGGTACAAAGAAGGAACAACCATTAATTATGGAGATGTTTCTGAAGAAGCATGGTATTACCAGGCAGTATCCGTAGCGAGTGCAGCGGGATATATAGGGGGCTATCCTGACAACACCATGAAGCCAAAGAACCCTATTACTCGACAGGAAGTAGCAAAAATCGTAGCAACCATCAAAGGATTGACAGTAGATGAAAGCGGTACAAATTCCTTCAGTGATTCTCTAGCCATGCCAGCCTGGAGTAAAGGCCTAATCGGTGCAGTGGTCCAGGAAGGTTTTATGAGCGGTTATCCTGATGGAAGCTTTAAGCCCTCAAACAACATAACCCGTGCAGAAGCAGTGGTAACCTTAAACAACGCATTAGGAGCAGTAAAAAAGGAAATCCAAAAAGAATCAGGTGTTGTTTATGATGCAGCAGGTACATATGGTTCTAAAGATGGTATAGAAGTAATTGAAAATGATGTAGTAGTTAAAGCATCTGATGTTACTTTAACCGATATGACCATCAAAGGAAACTTAACTTTAGCGAAAGAAATCGGTGAAGGCGAAGTTACCTTAAAGAATGTTAAGGTTGAAGGAACCACTTATGTTTACGGTGGAGGAGAAAACAGTATCATCATTGTAAATTCTACATTAGGCAAAGTAACAGTAGAGAAAGAAAATGGCAAAATAAGATTGGTAGTAAGTGGAGCTACTACAGTAGGAGAAGTAACAGCAAAATCAGGGGTTAAATTAGAAGAAAGCAATTTAACCAAAGATGGATTTACCACAGTAGTTATAGATGCTTCCAAAGAAGATCAAATCACATTAGTAGGTAACTTTAGTGAAGTAGAAGCAGCTTCAGCAGATATAAACGTTAATATACCTTCAGGAACAGTAGTGAACGCAATTGTATTGAATGCAGTAGCAAATATAACAGGAAAAGGTACAGTAAAAGAAGCAGTCATCAACGTTAGCGGTGTTAAATTCGAACAAGAACCTGATAAGCTGACCGTTGCAGATAATGTTGAAAAGCCTGTAATTACAGAAAAGACAACTACAGGCGGTGGCGGTGGAAGCTCCAGCAGTGGAAATTCCGACAATAAAAACCCTGGAAGTGAAAGCAATGTACCTACGATAAGAATTACAGAAAATACTGGAATAGACTCAGAAAGAAGGATCATATCCGGGAACGTAATCGTTGATGCTTCTAACATAAGATTAATAAATGTAGAGATTCGAGGAAACGTAATCGTTAATGTACCTAATGTGTCCATAGATTTTTCAGATATTACAGGTAGTTTAACCATTACAGAAAATGCTGAAGATGGATGGATATCTGCTAATGATTTAAATGTTAAAGGCGTAACAACCATTGTCGGTGGAGGTAGTATTCATTTCAGAGATATTACTACACCAAGCATTACAGTGAATAATAAAGATGGCAGAGTTAGTCTAAGTATAGCTGGAGATTCTAAAGTGGATTCAATTTATATACAAAGTCCTACATCAATTGACACTTTTGCATTAGATGTTGAGGCACCAGAAATAGTCGTAGAAGGTACTCTATTGGAAAACGAAAAAGTAGATTTTACAGGAAAATTTGGTAGAATTACAGTTTCTACCGAGGCTAAAATTCACTTAAGTGCTGTTACTATTAAAGAACTGGTATTAAATGCGGTTACTGAAGTTTCAGGAGAATATGAGATTGATATTGAAAAGGTGATAGTAAGTAGTGCTGCTGATGGCTCAATATTAGGATCTCGACCAAAAACAGTAGAAGGCAATGCTTCTATTGCAATACTGGAATTAGAAGCTGATAAATACGTAGATAAAGTAATAATACCGAATACTATTCAAAAAGGCGAAAATATTGAGAATATAGTAAAGCAATTAAAACCTAATGAAATTGCAGATAGAAATATTACTGTTGACATTATAATTGATGAACAGCATCGTTATTATAGTCATCTTGAAAATGATAATGGAACGATAAGATTAAAAGATCAAAATATATATGATTCATCTTATGCGGACAATCCAATTCTTCGTTTTACAAAAGGTAATATTACATGGGATAAAGAAATCTTTGTAACAGTCGAGCCACAAACATATACTGCAAGATTTGAAATCAAAGATGTTATGACTCAAAAACCATTACAAGGTGCAGAGGTAACCATAGATAATCAAGTGTATTATACAGATAAGAACGGCATAGTTGAAATGCAGTTAATATCAGGGAGAAAATATGGCTATACAGTAACATTCCCTAATTATTATGCAGAGGGAGGAAGTATTTATAATACTACAGATAAAGAAAAGTTAATTTTTGAATACAGATCACTGTTAGAAAAACCAGAGGATATTGTAACTGTAAATGAATATGTATATTCAGCAGTATATAATTTGCAGGATAATACTGTTATATTTAGGGTTGATCAAGATGAATGTCTTATAAAGAATAATATATTTAAACCATTAGGTGTAAATAATTATCTTGTAATTGTATTTGATGACTATCATTATACTAATGTAGCAGATCTTGCAAATGACATTCTATCCATCCAATATGGTGCAGAGGTAATGTCTGATGTAACTGACTATGTATATGGAATGACAGATAATAAAGTATATGTAGCAGTACAATTAGGCACAGCTGATGAATTTGAAATAGATGGAGGATATACAGTTGAAGTTAAAACTTCTACAGGTTATGGCAACAGATCAATCTATTTAATAACCCAATAATTAAAAAAAGAGTCAATCGTTTCGATTGACTCTTTTTTCATTATGGGTTGAGACTCTATTGAGCATGCAAAGCTTGTGAGGTAAAAAACATATTTTTATGCCTTAACTATAAGAAGAATCAGTATATACACTCTTATGAAAATATTAGTTAAAAAATTAAAAGGAAAATGGAGATTAATGTCGAATTTAAATAATATCTACTATGTATCTTAGTCATTTATTGTAACAGAAGTAACTCAAGGAGGGATCTTATGATGAAAGTATTAAAAAAGATAGGCTGGAGAAATTTGAAAATTGGGTTGAAATACTCTGTTTCCCTGATCATCTCTATATTTTTCTTTATAATTTCCGCAGTAATTGTATATGGATTAATGGGAAATGTTAAAAAAAATATAGAAGTAGTAGATCAAAAAATGTCTTATGTGGAAACGATACACAACATGATTGCAAATTTTAATGAAGTAGATGCCATAACATATGACTATGTTACCTATCTTACTTCAAAAACACTCGATACTTTCGGCAATACAATGACTCAATTCAATGAAGGACTGGCTGTATTAAAAGAACTGCCTGAACTACAGGATTCTCAGGAACTTATCGAAAAAATCAGCAATAATGCTGCGAGAATCAATACGATCTTTATAGACGAAATTGTTCCTTCTGTAAACAGATATAAAGTAGAAGCCATGATGCAGAAAGGAAAAAATGCATCTATGGAAATTTCAACCTTAAAACATATAACAATTGAGGAATTGAAAGAACTTAGAGAAATTATAATCGCAAAAAAAGATGAAGCTGTACAAGAAGCTCTAAATAGTTTAAGGCTTACGATACTTATTCTGATTGTATCTATTGCTGTATCTTCAGCCCTGGGATTTTTGATTATGTTTTTAATATCCCGTATAATTCAAAAGTATTTAAACCAGATCGTATCCTTAAGTAATGAAGTTTCCAAAGGAAATTTGGCTGTACAAAAAATCAATTATGACGGCAATGACGAAATAGGTCTTTTATCGAAAGCTTTTAATACGATGATTGAAAATTTAAGAAAAATGATTCATCAGATTTCTGATGCTTCCAAAGAAGTAAATACAGAAAGTGAAAGGCTTACTGAATCCGCCAATCAAATTCAACAAATCAGCGAGCAAATTGCATTTACTATGCAGGCATTATCTGATGGCGCTGAGAAACAGGCTAATTCATCAGGAGAGGTGGCTAAATTTATATCAAGTTTAAACAACAGTATTGCAAATTCCAATGAAGACAGCAAACATCTATATACATCCATTGATGGACTTTCCAATATGTCTACCCAAGGAAAAGAGCTTATTGAAAACTACATCGCTCAAATGGACAAGATCAATGATACCTTTAAACATTCTATGGCTAAAGTAGAAAACTTAGATACGAAATCTCAGGAAATCACCCGACTGGTAGAAATCATCAATGCCATTGCAAAGCAGACTAATTTGCTGGCTCTTAATGCAGCCATAGAGGCAGCAAGAGCGGGAGAAGCAGGGCGAGGATTTGCAGTTGTATCAGATGAGATCAGAAAATTGGCAGAACAGGTAAGTGATTCTGCTGTTGGTATAAGCCATATCATCCAGGGAATACAGTCTGAATCAAAATCCGTAGTTCATTCCTTAAGAGAGGGTTATGGAGAAGTACAGGAAGGCATAGACCAAATCAAAGTAACGGGAGAAGCCTTTACAAATATAAATAATGAAATAATCCATATTGTAGAACGGGTAAAAAATGTAGCCTATAATCTGAATGGAATAGCAGAAAACAGTAAAAAGATCAGATTATCAGTGGATGAAATTGCATCCATATCTCAGGACAGCGCAGCAGGTATACAGGAAACATCCGCTTCTATAGAGGAGCAGAACAGTTTTATAGAGACTGTATCCAGCAATGCAGAGAAGTTATCTATGTTGGCTGAAGATTTGAACAACAGCATTTTGGAATTTACATTATAATATAAAAACTTAATGGATAGGGAAGAAGTATTTAAACAGATTATGCCCGGGATAAATATCCTGAAGCCAGAGAGTTTTATGAGGGCAAAAAGTAGGGAAAATGCAAGATTATCTCCTATAACTTGATTGAATTGTCAAAAAAATGAAATTTAATAATATTTATGATGCACTTATGAATATATCATTATTCTAAATTTACTGTGATATGCATATATACAAGATATATTCCATAAGTGCATTTATTATGCAAAAAAGAAGTTAAATAGATTGATAAGTGGAATTTTCTGTTATTATCTGGGACTACAAAAAGTTGATAAAAGTTATCAGTTTACTATAATTAAAAAGAATGTAATTTTATTAATAAAAATACTTATTTGACAAGTCAAAAATATGGTATAATAATTTGGAAATTATTCATAGATAATTATTTATAGGTAATTACTCATAGGAAATTAATCATATATAGGGAGGCACAAATATATGAATCATATTCAACTTAGACTTAGAGGCAAGATGACTTTCTTTTTTAGTATTTTACTGCTTATATGTGGAACAGTGATTTTAATGTTCGTCCGAGATGGAGTAAATGCATTAAATAGTTATAATATGGAAAAACAATTAAAATCCATTGTTGATTTGGAATATGAATTATTTTCTCGTGAATTTCAGGGAGCCTGGAGTTTAAAAGAAGGAAATCTTTATAAGGGGGATGCTTTATTGGATGGCAGCAGTGATGTAGTAGATGCCATAAGCGGTGCGACCAGGTATTCTATTGCGCTATTTTCTGATGAGAAAGTTGTAGCGACTTCTTTTCCGGAAACCAATATTTCTTCTGAGGCCCTAAAAATTTTAAAAGAGAAAAAAGAAGCCATAATTGAAGAAGTTATTTTAAATGGAGTTGCTTATGAAGTGATCTATAAGCCAATTATAGATTCCTCTCAAAACCTTATTGGAAGCTTTAGTGTATGGGTTTTAAAAGATGATGTTATTAACATGAGTCGTGCCTTGTTTAGAAATTTGTCGCTTATTACAACTATGGTGATTATAATAGGTATTATTTTTGTATTGGTGTTTGGAAGACAAATTAGCAGGCCCTTAACCCGAGTGATTAAAGACGTTTTAAAAATTGCCCATGGAGATTATTTAGTGGATGTTCAGAGATATGATTTGACCAGAAAAGATGAAGTAGGGGATTTATCAAGAGCCATTAAAGAAATGGTAGAAAAGCATAAAGGAATGTTTAAGTGTTTGTTAACGGATTCACAGGAGATGAGTTCTTCTTCTCAAAGCCTTTATGGAGCAGTTGAAGCCATTACAGTCCGAGTAGAAGAAATTACTGCTTCAACGGAAGATATTGCTTCGGTTATGACCAAAATCGATGCGGCAACTCTGGAAGTGAATCATACCAGTTCTGTTGTAGCAGATAATATAAGAAATTTAGCGGGCCATATCAGTCAGAGCAATCATACAGTAGGCCAGATTAAGGAACGGGCTGAAAGCATGAAAAAAGCATCTCAACAATCCCAGGATGAGACCCATCTGGTTTATACTCAAAAGAAAGCAAAAATATTAGAAGCCATTGAAAAAGCAGAAGTTGTAAAAGAGATTCAAAATATGGCCCAACTTATTTCAAGTGTTGCAGCACAGACCAATCTGTTAGCTCTTAATGCCAGCATCGAAGCGGCAAGGGCAGGGGAACAGGGAAAAGGTTTTGCCGTAGTAGCAGAAGAAATAAGAGTACTGGCAGAACAATCAGCCAGTGCTGTTACCAATATACATGCCGTTATAGCACAGGTATACGAGGCTTTTGAGAATCTTTCCAACAATGGAAAAGATATTTTGGACTTCATTAATGATAAAGTGATTAAAGATTATGATTTAATGGCAGAAACCAGTATACAATACCAAAAGGATTCAAAGCTGGTAGAGGAGCTGGTTCGGGATTTTACAAAGAGCACCCAAAGCATTGCTTCTTCAATGGAGCAAATTCAAGAGCAGATAAAAGCGATTTCTCAATCAATTACATCAGCTTCTTCCAGCACCCAAACCATTTCTTTCAGATTAAAAGAAACCGCCTCAACTGTGGAAGCCATTTCATCTGTTGCTGAAACACAGGCAGAATTAGGAGAACAGCTGGCAGCTATGCTTAGTCAATTTCATACCGATTAGAAAGGATAAAAACAGAGGGGTTTATACCTATTCCATAGGTATAAACCCCAGTCTTTCATACATAGTAAGGGAGATCTTATTGCTGATCGGTAGTTTGTGATCTTTTTGGAATTTATGCACTGCACTTTTCATACTTTCTCCATATTTTCCGTCACAGTAGCCATTATAATAGCCTAAGTCATTAAGCCTTCGCTGAACCATAAGTACATCAGCACCGGTATGTCCTGGCTCCAGTACCCTGAAGTAATCCCCGAAAGGTCCAAAGATTCCTTTTACAATGGTTATTTTGGTGCCGATGGGAATCATCTTTTGCAGTTCATTAGCATCTTTATTATACATCCGTATGCATCCATGGGAAAGAGGCCTCCCTATGGACCAAGGTTCATCTGTTCCGTGGATTCCGTATTTACCCCAGGGTACGTTAAATCCCATCCAGGTACCTCCGAAGCCTTCCCCCCAATCAGCTTTTGAGATGATGGTCCATGTCCCAAGGGGAGAGGGTGAAATGGTTCGTCCTCCTGATACAGGATAGATTTTTATGATTTCGCCATTTTTAAACACATACATTTTATAATCATCCAGGTCAACATGAATGTAATATGGATTTTTATTGAGATGAAGAGTCGTTTCGTAAATATGAAGCGTATTGTAACGATAATAAATCATATCGGATAACACTAAACCCAAGATGACGAGCAGTAAGATTTGAATTTTAAAGGATCTCATGCACTCCCCCCTGATTGGGTATGGTTGAACATTATATGATATGAGCAAAAGATCCACTATAGAACTAAAAACCTTAATACCTAACACTTAAATTGGCGTTTTATTTTTCAGAAGTCAATATCTTAGCAATTGAAACAACAACTACATACAGAACGCCAGCCACAGGCCATACAACCCACGTGACATTCCAATTATTTGTTGGCAACGACCATGCCAGATAAACTGCTAAAACTATTGGCCAATATATTCCTGCCAGTTTATCTGAAACTTTGGAAGCTTTCTTTTTATCAGGGGTATAATCCCCTGTCTGAAGCAATATATCATAGCTTGAGTTGATTATTCCAACTCGGATGAACATATTTACTGCAACAGTTATGATGGTAAGAAGCAATCCAATCATAACCGAAATAATATACTCTTTCTCCGTAAGAAAGCTGCTGATTAATAAGGGGATGGGGGCTAAAATGCAAAGTATTACTCCAATAGAAATATTCATATTAAATGTTTTTTCAAAGGTTTCTTTCTTTTCTTTTGCGATCTGGGTAACACCGTAGACCGTATCGATTTCCTCTGTTTTTAAAAAATCATATCTTTTTTCCCTGTTTCTGCAAGAAATAAAGATGAAAACAGCGGTAGCGATCATAATTAGTAAAATTGTAATTCCTAGCCCGCCCGCCAAATTTTCTGAAATGCCCAATATTCCACTACTTGAAAAACCAAAAAGAAGAATTAAAAGTATGGGAGATAAAATGCAAAGAGATACGCCTAACGCAATAAGCGGTGCATTTTTTTCTTCTATTCTAAGAAATTCAGATGCTTCTTCCATACTTACCGTAGGAAGTTTCTTTACAGTTTCTACAGATTCTTTTATCGGATGTTCACTGTTCGCTCTGGAGGCATTGTCTTTAAGCAAGTAGTCTGTAGTAACTCCAAAAATTTCTGCCATCTGAATGATCTTGTTAATATCTGGAATGGATTGAGCGCTTTCCCATTTTGATACAGACTGTCTGGAGACCCCCAGCTTATTTGCCAGTTCCTCTTGACTCCAACCATTACGTTTTCTCTCTTCGATGATCTTATCCGCTAATATCATTTTTTCTCCTTCCTTTCATGGTATATTGAGATATCTTTATAATAGCAGAAAAGATGGTTGTAGGCTATAAAGCCTACTTTTCAATATGTCAACTGGTGATTGCATTTAATTGTCAGTGGTATTGCAGCCTAGACATGAAAAAAGAAATCCTGCCAGCCTGAAGCTTGGCAGGATTATTTTCAATTATATTTCTTTAGTATACGTATATCGGTTCCAATGAATTTTAATGCTTTATAGTTTCCAAATACTCTGGATATAATTCTTTCAGAATATTGCTTTTGCCAGTCATTGGGAGAAAGGTTTGTAGAAATGATTGTAGACTTTCTGTCAAGAAGTCTTGCATTAAGACAGTTAAACAATTCTGCACCGGTAAGGGCTGTATTAAATTCTGTGCCTAAATCATCTATAATAAGCAAATCCACTGTAAAGATGGCATCCAGATAGGTAGAATCTTCGATTTCCTCTTTGCGAAATCTTTCCTGTTCAAACAGTTTAAACAGCTGAAAGGCTGTTAAATAAAGTACGGTTTTTCCACGATCTAAAAGATCTTTTGCAATACAGTTGCATAAAAATGTTTTACCAAGACCGGGATCTCCGTAAAAAATCAGATTGCTGAATGTCTCATCAAACTCATTGACAAAGCGGATGCAGTGGCTGTAGATTTGCTTAATATTTTCTTTTGGAGAAATGTTAGCCTGGGGATGAATTTCATCCGAATAATAATCAAAATTAAAGTTATCAAAGTTTTCTACAGACAAGATATCCTTTAAATTGGATTGGTCATACGCCACATCAATAAGAGCCTGTTTAAAACAATGACACGGGGAATGATCAATATATCCCGTATCCTTGCAGTCGTTGCAGTTATAGGAAGGCTCCAGATAATCCTTGTCATATCCGTTAATGTATAAAAGCTCAGCTTTTTCAATTACTAAGTCTAAATTTCTCTGTTCTAATGATTTGATCAATTCATCTGCTTTTTCCGGATGCTGCAAGATCAGTCTCGAAACCTCTATACCGGTGCTGGAAAGGATTTTATCGATCTCTGCAATTCTGGGGATTTTGGCATATACTTCTTCCTGTCTGGCTTTTAAGCGCCTGTTTGCAAGATCTCTTTTGACTTCATAATCCCTCAGGATTTTCTTGTACTGACTTTCTTTTACCGTCATTCATATCACCTGCCTTCAGAAAGCTGTTTAGTAAGGTATTCTCTTTCCAGTCGTTCCAATTCATCAAAATCCCAATTTCTTTGCTTGAAATTAACAAATTTACTGGGTTTAGAATAATAGTCTGCTGTCTGAGAATCATTGGTAGTGGGGTTATTTTGCATAGTTTTCTTTTGAAGATATGCAGCGTCCAGTTTCTCAATATCTTCCAGAGATTTAACTTTATTTTTAGCCCAGTTTTTTAATATAGAATCTGTATACTGGAAGCTCGGCTTTTGAGTCTGAACAATGGTTCTTTTGCATGCTTCCAAAACAATGTCCAAAGGAAAAGACTTAATCCATCTGTCCATACATTCAATTTCAGAAGGAGCCGGATCTCTGTTGGTCAGACCAAAACATTTCATAATTTCCCGGTAATCGTTATTGAATACCTTCATTCTTGCCTTGGCTTTTTCAACCGTCGTAATGCCTTCTTCTACCCAGGTAATGGCTACTTTTTCGATGTATCGAATACTTCTGTGGTTATTGGAGATACAATGCTCCAGTAAGAGCTCTATAACGTCTAAAGGCAGTCTTAGCCAATCATACAAACTATATAAGATTTTTAAATCATTGTGATTTAACATTCGTCCCAGATATCTTTCAGCAATTTTAAATAACTGGCTGATTTCAGGATTTTTCATATAAATCGTTAGTTCCTCGGGAGTGTAATCCGGTTTGGATTCCAAATGAATATGTACGTCTTTATTTTCAGCGATAGCATTGGTTGTTTCTGTTTTTTGACTTTTTTCTGTGTAAGGTGATGGCATATGATAAGAAATATAGATATTGTCATCATCATGCCATTCAAAATCCATTAAGCCTTGTTCTTTCCAATACTGAAATGCTTTTATGACATCGGATTCCAGTAAGTCCAGTTTTTCTGCCATTTCTTTCGAGGTGAGATTGTGTTGGCCGTGGAAGCAAAAGCGATAACCGTATAAATAGACTTTAACAAAATTTCCATTGGCTTTTGGCATATATGTATCAATAAACTCGTTGGAAATCGGTGTTGTGGATAATTCTAGATTGTTTTTAATATTTAGAATCGCCATCACTATCTCTCCTTTCATCAAGGTCCCATTGGTACTGCTATTATATCATATTCTTTTAGTAATGTTTACGAAAGAAAATTTCGACTTCTATTATTCTATACACACTCAATATGTTAATAACTCTGTGGATAATGTGGATAAGTTCGTGAAATTTCAATATATTTCATGATATAAAATTCCCAAAAGGCTAAGCTTTTGGGAATTAAAAGTTGTGTTAAATTATGGAAGTTTATATTGATCAAGAGGAAATTATTCACATGAAATCATTTGAGAATCTGTTGACAATTCTGTGGATAATGTGGACAAATTGGCGCCTAAAAGGTCTTCTCCTATAATACTCACATCTCCAGCACCCATAGTTATCAACAGATCCCCGGGGATACAATTTTCTAAAAGAAAATTTTCAATAGATTCAAAATCTGAAAAATAATAGGATTTCTTACCTAATTTTTCAAGTTCTTTTTGCAAATCTTTTGAGTGTACTTCACCTAAATCCTTTTCCCTGGCGGCATAAATATCTGTTAAAATAATATGATCTGCTGCCGTGAGAGCTTCAGCAAATTCCTTTAAAAATGCCTTTGTCCTTGAGTAAGTGTGTGGCTGGAATACACACCATAGTCTATTGTGAGGATAATGATTGGCTACTGCCAGAGTAGCTTTTATTTCTGTAGGATGGTGAGCGTAATCGTCTACAATGGTAATTCCTTTTAGATTTCCTTTAATTTCAAAACGTTGATGGGTACCTGTAAATTTCTTTAATCCATTTGCCATATCTTCTGTCGATATATTCAATGCATGAGCACAGGCACAGGCAGCAAGAGCGTTATAAATATTATGAATGCCCGGTACGCCAAGAGAAATCCTGCCCATATTTTTTCCCTGATAAAACAGGTCAAAGCTTCCACAAGCTTTTTCATTATATGAAATATTGGCAGCAGTCCACATAACGCGGCTGGGGTCAGTACCAAAAGTTACTACTTTACAGTCTACTTCATCCAGTATGGAATGAATATTCTCTATATCTCCATTGATCACCAAGGTGCCTTCTTTAGGGATTCTTTTTGCAAAAGCGGTAAAGGAGTTTCTGATATGATCAATATCTTTGAAATAATCCAGATGATCTTCTTCAATGTTTAAAATGATGCCTATATAAGGATAGAATTTAAGAAAACTGTCATAATATTCACAGGCTTCGGTGATAAAATAATCGGAATGTCCTGTGCGGATATTTCCTCCTATAGCGTCTAATATGCCTCCTACGGATATGGTAGGATCTTTTTTGGCCTCCAGTAAAATATGGGATAACATGGAGGTTGTTGTAGTTTTGCCATGGGTTCCGGAAACAGCTATGGCATAAGGATAATTCTTCATAATTTGACCAAGGAGTTCTGCCCGATCCATAGTAGGAATGTTTCTTTTTCTGGCTTCCATTAGCTCCGGATTATCCTCCTTAATAGCTGCTGTGTAAACCACGAAGTCTAAATCATCTTTAATGTTTGAAGGCAAATGGCCTAAATGGAAGTCTACGCCCAGTTGTTCCAAGTGGCGTATGATTTTAGAGTTTTTCATGTCTGATCCGGACACCTTAAATCCTTTTTTCACAAGGATTTCTGCCAATCCACTCATACTGATACCGCCAATGCCTATAAAATGAATTTTTTGATGGGTATTTTCAAAATTAATATCCAGCATAGTGCACCTCTATTCGTTTATATTATAGATTTATATTAAAACAAGGATAAATAATTTATTCCCTAAAATTAAAAATAGGATAGTGTCAAGAAGTTTGTGTAAACTACTTCTTGTATGTAAAAGTTAGTTTT
>ENA-UPSA01002046-UPSA01002046.1-bioreactor-metagenome-genome-assembly--contig:-NODE-2046-length-15501-cov-8.981354_pt1 | contig 15501 bp, 13 predicted proteins | sample MGYA00238183_ERZ773288 | MGnify/ENA primary metagenome ERZ773288 (study PRJEB29028, sample SAMN07631243) | bioreactor metagenome | isolation source: Switchgrass digestor | place: USA: Dartmouth... | reverse complement strand
TTTGATTCCAGCCAATCTCTGTCAACCAGCGTATGCCAGTCCATGTAGTCGCCGGTTTGCAGGTCGAAAAATAGAGGCTGGTTATAATACGGATACTCATGTGATTTATTATTATAATAAACCAATATATCCAGCCAGTTGGAATATTTGACAAACTTTCCTACATACTCTTCCAGCATCCATGAATCACTATACAGATAATTAACGATATTCTCCTCAGGGATGCCCAAGTTCCTAAAGTAGTCGATTATCCTCTCCCGTGTAAAATACTCCTCAGCTATAGCTCTTATCTTCGAATTTATTTTCCTTGCCGTGGGATAAGAGTCCTCTGCCAAAAACTCATACGTTATGAAACCTTCGTCGGCATAGTCATACACGATATTTCTGTAAGTCTTGCGGAAAAACCGTTTCACAGTCACCTTAGTCGTATCGAAGCATGCTGACATATCCCGCGGCTGTTCGCACGCAAGGTACCCATCAGGTAAATCGAGCCTGTAAGCCACACCATAAGCAAAGTATGGGTTATCCGGCAGAATATATATCGTGTCTGCGGTCATAGTCCAGCCTGTCACAGGCAGTCCGGCAAAATCCCTCTTCATGCTGTGATATGTACCGTAAGCGTCGATTGGCTCCTGGGATGCACTTCTCAAATAGTCGTTAAGTACCTTATCAATATCGACTCCATTATAAAACAGGTCGCTGATCTCAAGCTTTTCTCCGGTCAGCAGGTCCCAAACGCCGGTTTCAACATTATAGAAACGTTGATATCCATCCATGACTCCATATGAGTATACCATTGCGACTGTAACTGACAGGTAGCCGTTTCTCGCAGTCGCGACACAAGTTGCAGATGGGTGGTAATCTTCATGCGGTATAATAGAATACGGATAACGAATATCAGAATGATAATATAACTCGAACGGAATGCTTTTGTTCAAGTTATTGATATAATCCTCAAACTCTTCCGACTTATTATCCGCTTCCTCCATTGCCCTTGCTATCCAGGTATTGATCTCGGACTGCAAGTTCAAATCGCTCAGACAGTCAAGTTCAAACTTTACGCCCTTTGTGAGACCTGTGGCGTTTTCCGGTTTGATTTCATTAAGCGGTAGAACGTATCTTTCATATGAGTTCCAGTACCAGTAATGATCAGCGGGATCTATATACGGCGAGTATTCATTTGTCGGAGCCTTGTAAATCTTTGGCCTGGAGGCACCGGTTCCTGTCCCGGACCACAATTTTAATGTCATTTCCTCATAATCAAAACCGATATCCTTAACGGTTATATACCCTGCTTTTGCAATTGCCAGCTGACCGTCATATGACGTCATCCATTCCACAAGTCTCCGCACAGGGGAATCTTCGGGCTCATCGGCCCTGAAAATGGCGTAATTATAGCTCATAAGCGGGTACTCGCCCGATGCCATAGTCTGCTTGTTTGGTTCGACACCGTCGACCTTTATGAACTTGATGTCCTTTCCCGTGCCGTACATATCCGCGGCATAAGCATATACCGAGTAACCTATAGAATTTACCGCATTTTCATTTATCGCTATTACATTCATCAGGCCGACCATGGAGTCCGGTCTTAATTCGATCGGAGCATCCATCAAGGGGGTGTCGCCCATGAATGTTATCATGTAGTTCTGACTCCCCGAAGTCCAGTTCCGTTGGTATGCTATGATTTGCTCGTCCCTGCCCCCGACCTCCTTCCAGTTCGTTATCTTTCCGGAGTAGATATCGCGTAACTGTTTCTGTGTCAACGTATCTACCGGGTTGTTATAATTGACTACAAACACGAATCCTTCCATTGCGATCGGCACTTCTACAAGTTCGATCCCCTCTTGCTCCGCCTGTTTATATTGATCCTCGGAAAGAGGAACACTCAAGAGCAGATCGCAGCTGCCGTTCAGAAGATTATCAAAAGCACCGTATGTAGTCGTGTGGTATACCATCTTCTCCCCCTCTTCCTGAGAGACGCCGAAGATGGCCGCCTTTATCCCTCCCTCCAGCGGGATGAGGGATGTCGAGCCGTCGATTACCGGCATGTTTTGCCTGAGATAGCCGACAGGGTCCTCATAGTAATCGATTGGCTCTTCGTCCGCTTCCTGTCCGCCTTCCGGGGGCATCGATGGTTCATCTGTATCCGGAGTTGATGGGCCCGGTGATCCCGATGCAATGATATCTGTGTCTTGAGAAGCGTCGGACTCTTTCGGAACGTCGGTTTCATCAAGCTTATTACAGGAGCCGAGCAGTAGTAACGTGACAATAAGCAGGATCGATAGCGTTCTCTTCATTCAGGTCACCCTCCCTAGTCATGGGGACGGTTCTCTTGGCCGGTTTCCAGCCAAGAGAACCGTCCCCTTTGCTATTATAACATATTTTTATATATTATGACATCATATTTAGCGCATTGTTCTTTTAATAAAAAGGTGATAGAATGTCGGCTGATCGAGAAACAGACATAAAATTTCGGGCACAGAAACAACTGCAAGCAAAAGGCGTCTGATCTTTACAAACAGCTGAAAACTTTGGATCGTCGGAACTTATAATCAAAATGATCCAAACTAATACTTTACATTTTCCCTCAATGCTGTACACTGTTGTTAGATTCTTAAATACGCAGCAAATCCGCAAAACCATTAAAACGAACAAAGGAGCGGAAAGATGCCGGTTTTCAGATTTGGCCTCAATGAAATCAATTACCTCAAAAGCAGGGACCGGATCCTCGGCGAAGCGATAGACCGCATCGGGATCATCGAGCGTGAAATCAACCCTGATATATTCGCTTCTCTTGTGTCAAGCATCATAAGCCAGCAAATCTCGGGCAAAGCATCAGAAACAGTTTGGAACAAGCTGTGTGAGAAAGTTGGCGAAGTAACGCCTGAGAATATAGCAAAAATCAGCGAGCCTGATTTGCAAAGCTGCGGTATGAGCTATCGCAAAGCAGGCTACATAATGGGTATCACCGAAGCAGTTATCCGGAGAAAGATCCATCTTGATAAGCTCGCTTCATTGCCGGACGACGAAGTTATATCAGAGCTGATCAAGCTTAAAGGAATAGGCGTGTGGACTGCCGAAATGATACTCATATTTTCTCTGGGGCGGCCGGACGTTGTCAGTTACAAAGACTTTGGAATACGCAAAGGCATGATGAAACTTTACGGTCTTGATAAACTGACGTCTGACACTTTCGAACAATACAGGAAATTGTACTCACCGTACGGCACAGTTGCCTCATTATATCTTTGGGAAATCGCATCGAAAGATTTTCAAAATAAAGCATCTCAAATTGACCTGACAATTGCCAGGCCGGATCGATCGGCGGACAGATGGTCAAAAAGATGATCCAAGCCTATGAACAGGGACTTGAATAGCCAAATCATTTCATCTACTGATGTATCTCTGGCGCATCAAATTGATCAGGATATAGTAACATATATAGCAGTATTGCGCATTAAATATCCATGCAATATTACTTTAAGTATAATATGAGGCCAAATAAACAGCAGGGAGAGTTGATCTTCCTGCTGCTTTATATATACGGTCTTTGTTATTACTAGATTATGCTGCATGATGGCAGCTACACAAACATTAGTTGAGGACTGTCTCGACAAACCTCTGGATCATGGCCGCAGACTCTGCACGAGCGGCGGTTTCCTTCGGAGCAAATTGGCCGCCGCTGCGTCCGACTTTAATACCAGTAGTAAAATACATTTCACCCTCCAGACTTCGCCCACAGTGGACGTATTGAAGATAAAAAAGCTTCACTTTTCCGGTGCCTTCTATGGTGCTCCTGTTCTTCATCATGACGGAGGTTATAGTCAGCAGCTATCTCATATGTTTGTCAATCAAACAGCAGCGGGTATGTATCTCTGAACTCAAACTCAAAGCTGCGGGAAAGATCTTTGAAGTCGCAGTTCTCCATTATACGTCGGGCAAGGGCTTCGCTCCCGGGATTGACGGTCTGCATGGTCACAAGGGTTTCCGGGGGGTATTTTTCGTTGGCCCGACATATTGCGGCGCTCAACAACATAGGCAGGCGGGTTGAATGAGAAGGTTCGGCATAGAGCAGTGCTATGTGAAGGTGCTGATGCTGATTGGCTATTATTATGAAGGCCGGAACAGTATCGCCGTCATAGATCCCCATGGATATTTCACGATCAACCGGGCCGCTGATGAGCGGAACATCCATGATCGGTACGCCGGCTGATGAAAAGCGGTAGTCTATGCTTCGCAGCAGGTAATCAGGCATATCCGCAAAGGACATGATGGAAGAATGATTTCCGTTGGTCTTCGTTAAAATACCGGACTTGTTGAGTTCCGCAAGGGTAACACCGAAAAACGGCATCTCCGGCGTGTTCTGTTGAAAGTTTGCCGCGGTGAGGAATCCGGTAAGACTTCGCTCTTCATCCCCAAACTCCACGTAGTCGATCCTTATCGCTGTGACCTGCTCATCTTCCGCCAAAAGCTCGCTCAGGGCGCGAAGCAGCTGTGACGCTCCGCCCCTGCGCCGGACCTGGGGAGCGACGAAGATACCGTTGATTCGGAAAATCGAGTGAGATTCCATGAAACCGGTAAGGGCACCGCAGGCATGATCGTCATCCACGAGCCCGAGCATCAGGACCGGTTGGCCTGTATTGAGCATCGCCTTGGCCTGTCGCGACAGAAAATCCGAAAAGAGATGGGCATTGTCCGCATCCATGCTTGTTACTCTAAGCATTTACAGCACCTCCTAACGCTTCAACATCATGGTGAAATAGTTACCTGTTATAAACCTTTCTGAGCCATAACCCCCGCTATCGTATTGCTGCGCAAGCCTGTACGCTGTTTCCCTTGTCGTATCGGCACATCGGGCAGCCTGTTCGGAATCAGAGAGATCATAGCGCGGGATATGCTGAAAATGCTCCTGCAAGGCTTTCAGGCGAAGGATGGCCGTTTGCAGCTCACTGTCGCGGACACTTCCTCGAAGCTCCCTGGACAGGGCCTCGGGGGTCAGGGACATCACCTTGTCGTAAATGGTGGAGGGTATGCAGGGAAATGCCTGGTCTAACACGGGTGAATATATGGGGAAGAAAGCTATGACATTTCCGAACATTTTCATGCGGTCCAAATCGGTCTTCATCGGCATGAAAGTCTCTCCGAAGGCCATATCGTTGTCGATACCTGTGATACTTGTAATTGTGCCGTGCCTGTCGGTTTCAACGAAGAAGTTTCCGATGTGGCGGTCTGCCGAGCCGCAGATTATGTCAACTACCTGGAGCCAATATACCTTTTCCATGGATGCCGGCGCAGAAAGATTTATGTATGTGTTCTCTTCACCTTCGGGTGCCGTATTGCCGTAAAATCCTATATTTGTTTTGGTGATCCTTCCGAAAAAGTTTCTTTCCGAATAATCATAAACCTCCTTGCCCCTGCCCAACGCCATTCTTGTTCCGATGGTCTCGGGTCCGCCGTCCAGCTGCCGAGAAGCCTGTCAACCCTGGAGACGGCCACATCCCGGCTGGATTTGCGGATGTCCATCATTTTCCCAGCAGTGGTTTTAAAAGAGGATATGCGGCCTTTGGTTTCATCTATGTCATATCCTAATTCGTCTGGAGACCAATTACGGTAAGCGGATCCCAAGCGGTACACGGCATTATCTGATCGTGTATCTCTGGGGATATAGACGCTGCTGATATTACCACCTGTCCGTTTAAATTTGCTGCTATCCAAGTCAGCCTTAGCAATACGGGTGTTTTGCAGGGCTTCCATTATGGACTTGCCGGTATAGGCAGCGTTAAAGCCAGCATCCGCAAAGTTGTTATGACGCAGCCTGTAAGCAAGCTCCGCAACCCGTTCGAAATTGTTGTCGGAAGTGTCCCGGCCAAGAACATACTTTTCCAGTGCCTGGCACAATCTCTTTTTGACCTCGCTGCTTCCGCCCGCATACTTTTGGAGATAGCCAAAGGTTTAGCGTTTGGTTTTCAACCAGCGCATTCAGCTCGACCTCGGTAAGGTCGGACTGTTTTTTGATTATCTCAAGGATCTGCTCTTCGGACGGAACGCCATACTTGTAAGCCCCTTCCCCTATAGGCTGGGCTCTTTCTACGGTCACTTCCTCCTCCACCGGGATCCTGGCAAGACGATCCGCCTCATCGCGCATGGCTCTCTCCCGGTTTTCCCTGAAAGTCCTGAGCGCTCCCCTGAACAATTCTTCGCTGGTTCCCATTAATGCTTTAACAGGGACTGTATCTTTCAGAACCAAGTTGTGAGCGTAATCATAAGCGTGTGAAGACATTATGTTCACAAAGTGGGTAGTGAATATCGCGGACAAGTCGTAAAGATTATCGAGCATCGCCCTTCTGAAGGCAGGCTGGCTTTCAAAGTACCAGGGAAACTGCCTTCGCAGATCCTGGTAAGAGGTAAGGTACTGGCTCATCTCCATGAGCTGCTGGATATCCCGTACCATCCTTTCAGGCTCAAACATATCTTCAGTAAAATTGAAATGCAGCATTTCCTCGGTTATACGGTCCAGGTGAGGAATTATTTTCTGGCGGTCGCCCGATGAAAAGTCCTCAATGAACTTGAGGTTGTCGCGTTTCACTTTTTCCTGCTCCCTGCGATCTGTCTTTCCGGACTTGTCAAACGTCACCTTGTGCATGAAGGTCCTAAGTTGCCTTTCGCCGATGCCGTTTGCCCTGGCCCTGTCCATATACCTTCTCATCTCTACGTCGGGAGTGCTCATGTTAAGGATTTTTTCACGTTGCTTAGCCGCGTCCATGAACACGGTGGTATATTCATCTCCCGCCGGAGTAAGTGCCCTGGCTCTTTTTATACGGGCGTTGCGTTCTCGTTGGACCTTCCTGCCGTCCGGTTGGTGCTCCTGGACCGGTAGCTCAACACGCATGGAATAGCGGGCTTCAAGCTTTGCAAACATCTCATCGGCTCTTTCCCGAAGACGTTGGGTATCCTCCTGCTCGATCTGGACCGGGTTCAGGATCTCCTCTGCGCGTAAGCTTCTCTCCTCAGTCGTGGTGGCAACCTGCGGCTCCGGAGGTGCAACGGGATCAGAGTCAGTCAGGCTTTCGGCAGTTCTGACAGTCAGTATTTCCCTGGCCTCGTCAGTTCTCTGCTTTTGAACAAGGCCACTTGCAGTGTTATGTTCAGGACTGTTCATAATGCACCCCTTTATAACTGTTCACAATGACTTCACAACCAATTGCTCGCAATCTTTGTTTTCTATATTTTATCATATTTTGACATATTGTGACAAAATTAATGATTTTTTTAAAAAATCTTTAAGATTTCATTTACTTAAAATGACCATTGTCTACGCAAACATTGTCCGGGTATACATATCAGACACCTGCCCGGGACAAGATCGGTACTGCGGAGCGCTCAACATCTCCGTCTCAGGGTTGTTTCTGTCTTTATAATAACGGTCACCAAAGTATAGCGTTTCTGATGCAGCCAAGTCCGGAAGTATATGACAAATCCGATTCGTTTTTTGACAAACCGGACAGTAAGCTTCCGCAAAGTCTTTTACATGAGGACGAAACGATGTATAATAATGATCAGGCATCATGCGTCCTGATGGTCTCATCTTAGCTGGAAACCATCTCATCGGGCAGGAAGCAGTCAGGTCTATGAGAAATGTACCCTCGTCTCACATATCATAGAGGCTACCGGCAGGAGGGAACTAACATGAAAATCATAAAAACGTTCGTGTATGGAATATTGGCAGGTGTCAGCATCGCCATCGGCGGGACCGTGTTCCTCTCGTTGGACAACAAAGTTCTTGGCGCACTGTTCTTCACCGTAGGCCTGTTCACTGTCTGCACCTTCGGGTTCAATCTGTTCACTGGCAAGGTCTGCTACATCTTCGAAAGCGATTGGAAGTTCGCACTTGACCTGATCATTATCTGGCTGGGCAATTTCCTCGGTGCATGGCTCACCGGTGAGGCACTCCGTGCTACAAGGATCTCATCCATATCCGAAAAGGCAATAATCATGTGTCAGGTAAAACTGAGCGACAGCCTGATGAGCATTTTTATCCTCGCCATATTCTGCAACATACTCATATTTATTGCGGTTGACGGATTCAGGAACAACCCGCATGTACCGGGCAAGTATCTGGCGATCTTTTTCGGCGTGACGGTGTTTATCCTCTGCGGTTTTGAGCACAGCGTGGCAAATATGTTCTACATAACCATGGCCGGGATGTGGAGTGGCAAGTCTCTGCTGTTTATCCTTGTCAACACCCTCGGCAACGCCGTGGGCGGCGTGTTGATCCCGTTGCTCCGTAGGTGTTTCGCAAAAGAATCGTAAACAGCCAGGATTAGATATAGTTAGCGTAGGGTACAGCGCGTTTTGTGCCTTGGGATGCCGGTAGGCTCAATCCGACGGGCAAAGTCACAAGACGGAAATGACAGTTGCTATATAGACTTCTTTCCACATAGAATATCTGTAAGAAACCAATTAATTGACCAATTAATTGCATTAATTGCTCTAGTCTGCCACTATGCAAAATGTCATTAGGAGAGGCAAGAACGACGTAAGGGGCTGTAGCACAGTAGAGCCCTGAAATATGAAGAAGCCTCGACAGAGACCCTGGTCCTCGCCATGGCATACAACATAAACAAACTTCACTCCAAAATACAGCAAAACCGTATGGGAACGCAGCTGTTCGAAAAAGATTCGGCTTAATTCTCAACAAAACTGAAGAATTGACTTTCTGAGCAGGCCGTTTTTCGGTGTGCTCTGATAATATATACGGCAGTTTTCAACATTTCGCTGATTACTGCCGTATTTTCTTTGTTCCGGAGCATGAAAAAGGAGCTGCCGCCTATTTTTCATTTTGCGACAACTCCTCTTAAAATCTGCTTTCGGTACGCTATAGGGACAAGCGTAATCTTGGTCTCCCGGTTTAGGCACGATAACACGTTATAAATTTTTCTATTAAAGACTTGACAACCACATTAGACACTTGTAGAATATCAAGTAGACAATTGTCTAAAAGGAGTTGATACAGTGGCCGAACTAAAAAAACTCCCGGACGCTGAGTTTGAAGTGATGAAAGTAGTGTGGTCAAACGAGCCCCCCATCACCACCGGGATAATTATGGAGCAGCTTGGCAGAGCCAAAAAGTGGAAAGTACAGACAGTGATTTCGCTCATGCTCAGGTTAGTGGATCGAGGTTTCCTTCGCACCGAAAAAAACGGAAAGGAACGCAGCTTTTTTCCCGAAGTGAGCAAAGATGAGTACTTGCGATTCGAGACGGGCAATTTCATCGAGCAATACCACAACAACTCTTTCCTTAACCTTGTCAACACCCTGTACAGCGATAACTCTCTCACCGATAAGGATATTGACGAGCTTCTTCAATGGCTGAAAGAGCGGAGAGGGTAATATGACAGACTTCATTCCGTTGCTTATTGCTTATTCAATCGTTATATCAGTCGTTATCCTTTTGTTTATGGCTATGACCCCACTGTTGTCGAAGCGATATTCCGCAAAAGGACTCTATTACGCATGGCTGGTAATCGTTATAGGGTTGATCGTACCTTACCGCCCGCAGATCGGTGTATCTGAAAACAGGATGAACGTGCCTGTTGAAGTTCCTTTATTTTCAAACGATACATTGCCAACTATTTCAAGTAAGCCTGTAAGTGCGATGGTACAAATAAGCAATGCTGCAGGACGTTCAGCAACACAAAATATAGAGTTTGAGCAAATCATGTCAGTTGTATGGATAACCGGGGTCGTTATATTTCTTTTATGCAATATGCTAAACCACTTTCGTTTTATTAAAATAACTAATCGCTGGAGCGAAAGTGTTACAGACGAAAAGCCATTGATGCTTTTGAAAGCTATAAAGGAAGAACTGGGGATAGATAAGCATATATATTTAAACTTTTGCCCGTTTATAAGCAGTCCTATGATGGTCGGCCTGTTAAAACCGAGGATATTGCTGCCCGCGGCGGGATACACGGAAGACACGCTGTACTATATCATCAAGCATGAGCTTATCCATTACAAGCGGAAAGATCTGTGGTACAAGTGTTTTGTGCTGTTAGCTGCAGCCATGCATTGGTTTAACCCCATTGTTTACCTGATGGCCAGGGCTGTCAGCAGCCAATGTGAGTTATCCTGCGATGCTGAGGTTGTTTCAAGTGCTGACTCAGATGCAAGAGCGCAATATTGCGAGACACTTCTTGAGGTAATGAAAAGCCGGTCTAAATTCAGAACTGTGTTATCTACTAACTTTATCGGAGGTAAGAGCAGCATGAAAAAGAGGATCTTTTCTATCATGGATACTAGCAGGAAGAAAACCGGCCTCGCCGTAATATGCATCGTCTTATTGATAACAGCGGGAGTCGGAGTAGCTTCGGCGACTACTGGCTCAAATGAAAAGTTCCCTGCTGACAGTATAAAGCCGGATGTATCCATCAAATTAAGAGATTATGTGAATACGCCCGAAAACTATGGCGCTTCTGTTCGCAATGTGGTGTCCAGGCCGGAGCTGGAATTCTATATAGATGGTAGAGATATTGCGAAGATAGAGGTAATGTGCGAAAACGAGTACCTGTATGCCGTCGACTGGACAGAGACTCAGCATGAGAAGTATTGGAACACCGATTACTTTCAGACATACGATGAAGAAACGCAAACATGCACGTTTTACCCTGAGCGCCTCTATGATAAATCAATGCAGCTGTCATTTGACAAGGACTTTAGCCGTTATGAGGATATCTGGTACAAATGGACAGCCTACAACATGTATAAATGGGCGTCTGAAAACAACTATTCCCGCATAAGGGGCTATGGTATGGGTCCAAAGGTTGAAATAACGGACGACATGACAGAGGAACAGAAACTTAATCTGGCAGCGGGAAATGACGGCTTCGGCACCACCGGTCTGGGACATATACAATTGGATGGATACCCGGAAGAGTTGACGAAAGACGTGATTACCATAATTATCACCGACAGAGAAGGAAACACGGTGACTAAATATATCGATATAAACGTCAGCAACGATGAATTACATCAAACTGTGGTTTCAGCAAGCATAAGAGATTAGTGCATTGGCTTTCTAATATGCGAATTTATATCTTAAAGAATACGGGGTTGTGGCATATCACAAATGCTACAACCCCCTGGTTAATAGAACGGGGAAGCGATGTCACGTAATGTACTGTATCCGGGATTGTGAATTTGGGGATTTCCCGCCATGTAAGCGCTGAGGTAGTTAAGGTACACCGCGCTTTTCCATGTCACATTCTTTCCATAATACGGCGGTTCCCCGTTTGCTATAAGCCGTTTCATTAAGGCAGCATCGTTTTTCGATTGTGCGATTTCAAGAGCCTTTGCGTAATCTATCCGCTCGGTTTCTGCAAAATCCACCATTTGCCCTGTGCCAATCAACGCATGATATGATTTGGGTTACTTGTCAACAAGGAAAATCCCAAGGGCGCTGCCCCACGATTCCCCCAACAGATAGATCTTATCCAGGGAGAATCGGTCCTTTAGATACTCTGTCAGAGCGTAACCGTCCTGAATATAAGTTTGGACAGTAATATCTTTCGTTTTTTCCGCATAATAGGACTTACCGGAACCGGGTTGATCCCAGTTTACAACAACAAAATGCTTCTCCAGTTCCTCCAGCTCATGCCTCACCGCAGCCATCTGGGTACCGCCGGGCCCGCCTGCCAGAAGAAGCAGGACGGGCGAGTTCCTGTCCCAGCCTCTCAGGCTGATCCACTGCTTTCTGCCGTTCAGGACCCAGCCAGCACGGGTATGACTAAATGATGTTGCCAAATCTGCGCAGGGTTTTACGGCATGCCTTTAACCATCGTTCTGAAACATCCAGACAGGTCATATAGAAATTTCCACTTAAAAAACTCTCAATTTGCAGAATTACTGTTATCTCGTCGTAAACGGAGGCTAATGTCCTCTAACGAATTCGATAATTAATTTGCAAATAAGGTGAAAGCTTTGCATTTGCCGATCAACTACAACGATGCAAAATCAGTGTTGGTGAATGTTCAACCCTGATGATTGAACGTTCACAGCAGCTGATGAGCGAGCGGATAAACCACACCTATGATCTGAGCACAGTTCCTTACGGTGTTGAAGTCTAAACATTGTTCGATTCAAATGATCAGATAGCACATAATCCCCACACCCTCTGCAAATACTGTCCCAGAGGTGATATTGTGCCAAAGGACAGTCAGCTGGATCCCAAAGAGATTCGCAAGATGAAAGCCAAGGGCGGACCCACCATGGCCCAGAGCGAGCTTGACGGCGAGAGCCGAAACAACAAAAAGCAATCCGGAAACCGCCACAAGCCCGGCGACGATAAAAAGTAGGCCAGATAAAACGTCTACCAGACTTATGCCAGCTTATTTGATAACAGAAAGAGACCACATTTCTTGACGAAATGTGGTTTCTTTTTGTGGTGGAGACGGAGGGATTCGAACCCTTGACCTTACGGATGCGAACCGTACGCTCTCCCAAGCTGTGCGTTACGCGGGCCCGATATTTATATAACCGGGCACTATCCACATAAATATGGGATGCTTACCCATATCTAATCGGATGAGCGGACATTACTCATGTACTAACGGAAGACGATGCTCAGATACAGATACGCAGCATCGTTTATACATTTGCCGTTTGATCCCACAGCTGCAAAACTGCCTCCGCTCGCGCGGTTCCCTCATTTGTCAAGACATAGGTGCCGTTTGAAGAGCGCACAATGCGTTTCTCCCTTTCAGCGTAGTGAATAGCGGACTGAAGCGAGGCTGCCACGTTGCTTCCCATACGGGTGTAGCCGATTCTTTTCCCCGCTTCGCGCACTAGGTCATCCGGTCCCATGCTGATTTGTTCGTATAAAATGACATATATGGCATTGGCTATCTCCTGAACGGGAATGTCCCTTATATCGCGTATCTCGCTGCTTGAATAACGGCAGCCGGCATATGTTTTCGGATCCTGCTCAGAATTCCAGAAGACTGTCGCTCCGTCTTGAATCGTCTTTTTAAGACGCATCCTACGATAGATGTCATTCATTCTAGCCTGAAGCCTGCTGCCCGCCCTCGAGATGCCGAAACTCTGTAGCACTCTTCTGGTTAGCATAGTTTCGCTTATGGGTGCCTCGTCCGCAAGCACAGCTTCAACCCTTGAAATAATTACTTTCGTCATCGACGGAAGCATAAAATCCTCGGGGGATATGCTCCAAGTTACCTGCTGTGCCAGTTTGGAGTATGTGTAAACAGGTGGTGAACTAACAGAGTATGCCTTTGTTGTTGAGACCGTTATGCCCGCATGATCGACCGCAGGGGGGGCAACATCAACCGGCTTCGGCTGTACGGCTGGTTTCTTCAGGGTTTGAGCGTTATCTGGCTTAACTATGCCTGCAATCGCACTATGTCTAACGGGCACGGGTTCAATCGAGGTTTCTGTCTCCTTGCTTGTTTCCTGTTTCGCCGGATTTTGTATTTCCTCAAGTTTTGCTAGGATTCGTTTTATCTCCTTGTCGCGGTTGTCCCACCAGTCCATCGACCACACCCGGTGAATGTTCCAGCCAAGTTCTTTCAGAACGGAAATCTGTGCTAGCTCACGGTCACGGGTTGTTTTCGACCCGCCGTAAGAGGGACCGTCGAGAAGAATACCGAGCAAATACTGCTGCGGATTGGCGGGATCCACGACGCCGACGTCGATTCTATATTCAGACCGACCGATGTTTTGCTGGGTATCGTAACCGTGCTCTTTTAGAGTGCGGCAAATGCTTTCCGCAATGCCGGACTGCTGCATGCGGTACCGTCTTGATGTGTTTTCGTCCTGCATTAGCTCCCCGCCGGCGGCATATTCCAAGAAAGCCTTCAGGGCGGCAACGCCCCTGGCACTGCTCCGCGATAGGTTGATTTGATCGGGAGTTAGAGAAGAATACACAATCATTTCATGCCTGGCTCGTGAAACCGCGACATTAAGACGCCGCCATCCGCCCTCTCGGTTTAGCGGACCAAAATTCATAAAGACCTTGCCGTCCTCATCCGGCCCGTAGCCGATGGAGAACAGGATTACATCGCGTTCATCACCCTGAACGTTTTCAAGGTTCTTAATAAAGAGCGGCTCTTCTGATGCAAAGGCCCAATTCTCAAGCTGTTCATCCGCTTTGCATGCCTCAGCCAGCAAATCGTCTATCAGATTCTGTTGGGAGATGTTGAAGGTTACAACACCTACGCTTAGTTTTGAAAGCTCCTTGTCGCGGCTACGCCGTATGAGTTCTCTGACAACAGCTTCAGCTTCCGCGCGGTTTTGGCGGGATTTTCCACGCTCGAAGATGCCATCAACATGAATCAGCGACACCTTGGAGATCCGGTCATTAACGGATGGGAAAGTAAAGAGCTTGTATTCATAGAACTGACTGTTACTGAATGCAATCAGGCTTTCATGGCGGCTTCGATAATGCCAGAGCAGGTGTGTCTGCGGCATATTCAGTGCGAGGCAGTCATCCAAGATGCTTTCCAGATCTTCCGTTTCCAGATGTTCTTCATCTACAATGTTGGAGGCGAAGAAGGATGTTGGAGGCATCTGGTTAGGGTCACCCACGATAATTGCGTCATTGCCACGTGCTAAAGCTCCGACAGCCTTGCAGGTAGGTAGCTGGGAAGCTTCGTCGAAGATAACAATATCAAACGGCTCGCGGTTGGGGTCCAGATACTGAGCGGCTGATAGAGGGCTCATCAGCATGCAGGGACAGAGCCGGGGCAGAAGATTGGGGATTTGCTCGAATAACCTTCGAATGCTCAAACCACGCCCGCCGCTGCGTATAGCGCGTTGCAGAATGCCAAGTTCCGAGCTTTGCGCGGCTTCCTGCGAGAAATTCGGGACCCTTGATGCAAGACGGCAGTATATCTCCTGCTGCGTTAGCCGCATAAGTTCGGCATCCAGCCGCTTAAGCTGCTCGATTTTCTCTCCAAACACAGCACCGGAAAATTTGCTCAATGCAGGGTCTGTGTCAATCGCGTTCGAAGCAAGCAGCTTATATATCGCCTTTTTATAAGCCGGTTGTACATTCTCATGTGCCATTCCATTCAGATAGGCGGTCAATACGGGCTGCAACCCCAGTTCAGCGGCTTCCTCAGCTATTCCGTTCCAGGTAATCCACTCTTTCAGCATACCTATGTTCGCGCGAATATCCTGACAAAGCTTCTTCTGGGCCTTTCCCCAGTTCTCGCCCGAGTAATTGCGAATCGTCAGTAGTGAGTAAAGCGCATTTTTTGCCGAAAGCATGTCGTACCATGCCGCCAGTAGCGTGGAAACCTGATTTTGGTACGCATCAACACAGGCAAACCGGATGCGAATCTGGTCTGACCCGCAGATTTTCCTAAGCTTTTCAGCGCTTTCTTTGGCCTTAGCGGTGAGATCGGTAATTTGTTGCCAGTTGGTCTCATCACCTTCGTATAGGCTTTGCAAATCGCTTCCGTACGAAGAGAACAGCGCATCTGCGGC
>ENA-UPSA01002029-UPSA01002029.1-bioreactor-metagenome-genome-assembly--contig:-NODE-2029-length-15747-cov-6.926141_pt1 | contig 15747 bp, 12 predicted proteins | sample MGYA00238183_ERZ773288 | MGnify/ENA primary metagenome ERZ773288 (study PRJEB29028, sample SAMN07631243) | bioreactor metagenome | isolation source: Switchgrass digestor | place: USA: Dartmouth... | reverse complement strand
CCTTTCTATTATGGAGTGAACTAAACACGCTTTCTTAAGTTGGCTTTTGCAGGTTCGCGGGAGCGCCTGTCCTGCAGTATGCATTGCACCGTAACGGCTGATATGACGATTATCCCGCCGATTATGGAGAAAATGCCGGGATTTTCTCCGTTGAAGAGGAAAACCCAAAAGGGGTTGAGAAGAGGTTCAACGGCAGCGATCAGGCTGCATGCCAGCGGCGGACAATTTACCGATGCCAGGGCGTAAAGGATATATGGGATACCCAGCTGTACGATGCCAAGGACGAGAATTGCAATTATCGAGGTCCCCGTATATGTATTATCGGTGAAGAAGCAGAACGGGATCCCGATCAATGCGGTGAGCAGATGGCCAAACAGTATGCCGCTCATCTTTTCTTCATCCCTGGTCTTTCCGACTGCGATGTACATGCTTCCCATGAACGCGCCTGAAAGGACGGCGACTATATCTCCCGCAACCTTTGGTTTTCCCAGGCTGCCGACAAAGAAAACTGCGATTCCGGCAAAAGTTGCGATAACTGTCATGATGTCAGAGGTGAGGAATTTCTGGCGAAATATCAACGCTGAGAAAATCATGAGGAAGATAGGAGCCGTATATTGAAGGACTATCGCGTTGGCGGAGTATGTAAGTTTATTGGCGCTTACAAAACATATAAAAGTCGCGGCCAGGAAGAACATGCTTATCAAAACGTTCTTTGTTATGTATATCCGTTGTTTTGTGATCAGCATGTACACAAAAACGGCTGCGGCTGCGATCAGACTGCGGAACCCGGCTATCACAAACGGGTTCCAGTCTATCATCTTGAAGAAAATGCCCGCGATGCTCCAAAGCGTCGAGCAAATGAGCATTTGGACGATTGCGATCCGTTGTTTTTTATTCACGATATTGAGTTCTCCTGCCTGATAAAATCCGACTCATTATAGCACGGGCATGATAAAAAATCCATATATTATCAGGCAGATAAATTAGTTATATTTTGCTGTTGAAATACTCCTGAGTCACTTGCAGCCGCTTTCTTGGTATCTCTTTCCAAAATGACCGTGGATCTCTCCACTGAACTTTGAAACCTTTGCTTTCGGATGTTCCCGTTTGCATCTATCTTCCGGTAGTAATAAAGTTCAGTGTCTCTATTAAGCTCCCAACCGTCACGTTCGCGTCAAGTAGATCCACCAGCCCAAACAGGCCAGTATAGCACCGATGATATTCGAAATGGCATCGCTCATAGTGTCCACCAGTCCGGGTGGTTGCATTGCCCTGCCGGGCTGATGGTTTATGACGGAGCTTTTCTTTTGCCAGCGCTGATGGTCGGTGCGAAATAAGCTGTCAGAAAGGAACTCAAAGACCTCCCATATTTCGTGGAAGGCCAATGATGTGGCAAAACTGAATATAAGAGAACCGGTAAGTCCGACACCGGGTTCTTTTTCCGAAAGCGCCATTCCGAATCCGAAGAAAAACACACCGGATAGGAAATGGACAAACCTGTCAAGCCATGGGAGCAAATCATAATATTTATAACCCAGCCCCAGAAATACAGCCAGGAATACATCGGTTTGAAACAAAAAGACCGTAAATCCATTCAGCCGGATATCGATAAGGCTGAGCAGCCAGGGTATAAAGGTTAGAGCTATTGTGATAACACCGTTAAAGATTTTTTTATATTTGCGCTTAAATATTTGTACTAAAGTCGTAACCACTACTGCTGCCCGTATCAGGATTGTATAGTAGAATAGAAACTCCATATAAACACTTCCATACTGCTTTTCTGGCGTTAATGATCACACAGCCGTGCATATATTATGCCCGTTTCTTTCCAAAGGATTTATATTATAAGACGATTCGGCTGTCAAAATGTATGGTTCGGACAGAAGATATTGTGAAGTTACGGTTATTAGTCATAATTTGTCTTAAGATAGCCCATGGAGTAGATGGATCATATGGAGTATGTCCTCGAGACAATCAATCTGACCAATAAGTACAGGGAAACTGCATTGAAAAATGTGAACCTGCAGCTGATAAAGGGGACCTGCGATCATAGGGCATTTGCCTTGATGAGGAATAGATCAAGATAGCTTCTCTCCGGAGAGGAGCTTCTTTCTGTCGCTTCCCTGTTTTAGAACTTGCATGAGTTCCTGTTTGTTTTTTGTCTGTATGAGTTCGTTCAGATATTTAAGGCGCTCTATCAGGCCTTCTATTTCGCCGGAGAGATATTCGGCATTCTCGATAAAAAGCTCGGACCACATATATTCATTAAGCCGGGCGACCCTCGTCATATCCATAAAACTGCCTGCTGAAAAACCTTTATGTTCCATAGCCGTATCACTCATGATGTAAGCGCTAGAGACCACATGCGCAAGCTGTGAAGTGAAGGCTATCATCTTATCGTGGTACTCAGGTGTTGCGTACTGGACATGCCCGAAACCGAGCTCCAAACAGAACTTCCTTATATTGTCCACAACTTCAACTGTTGTGCCGTTTACGGGTGTCAGTATCATCGACGCGCCCCGGAAAAGGTCGAGCTTGGAATATTCGAAACCGGAGTACTCTATACCCGCCATCGGATGCCCGCCTATGAAGTAAAAGCCCGACTGCGCAGCGACAGGTTCAATTGCGGACACCACTTTGGACTTCACTCCGCAGCAGTCCATGACCACGGAGCCCTTCCTGAAAAGATCTGCTCTTTTGAGGACATAATCGATCGTGTCGCCGGGATACAACGCGATGATAACTATGTCGCAACTTCCGAGACGATCATCGGTCAGGCGGTCGTCAATAGCTTTCAGCATCAACGCTTTCAGGGTAACAGGCTCCGATATGTCGTAGCCCCAAACAGTGTAGCCGGTGTTTTTCTTGATCGCCTTGGCAAATGAACCTCCGATAAGTCCCAATCCAACTATTCCGATATTCATGGACATCCTACCTCCGTCTGAATATAAGTATACGATATTGAAAAAGGCCCCGCAGCGTTAGCTGCGGAGCCTGTCCGGACTGAGTAAAGTCTATCAGTTGCAGTCTATGCAACTACTCTATCCCCTGCCTGCAGCATAACGCGAAAAGCCTTATCATAATAATAGTAATAATAGACAAGGCTGAGATAATAATATGCTGCTGCTGACAGACGAGTTACCATGTCGATCTCCGTATTATCGTAATTATGATGATCGCAACTTAAAGTTTTGATATCGCAATCAGGAAAGCCGCCAGTTATATTTGGAAAATAATATAGCACAGAAGATCGGATTTGTAAACACTTTATTTAACTACATTGTTGAAATATTTGATCATGGAAGATCATAAGATCCTTCGCTATCGAAGTGGTTCATCAATCGCACAGATCAAGCATGAGCTTCATGTTGTCCCTCATTACAGGACAGTGGATGTCGATATTCTTTTTGTAAACAGGATGATGGAACATGAGCCTTCCGGCATGGAGCAGTTGCCCGTGAATGTTGAGTCTTTCTGATATTTCCTTTGATTTATCATTATGATATATCTGGTCTCCTATGATAGGATGTCCCAGAGACATGCAATGTACCCGAAGCTGGTGTGTCCTGCCGGTTTCGGGTTCAAGTTTCAGTATTGATAAGTTGCAGTCTTCGTATCGTACTGTGTCAAGCACTTGGAAGTGTGTTATTGCTTTTGCTCCGTCTGCTGAAATACCCCGCTGTATATTTTCTTTTTGCAAACGGACTATGGGAAGGTTGATAGTTCCGCAGCCGGCAACGACCTTTCCGTAAACGATCGCCATATAAGTCTTCCTGGCTTTTTTGAGCGATTGGGAAAACAGCGCTTTCGCATAGGAACTTTTTGCAAAAAGGACGATCCCGGAAGTGTACCTGTCGAGCCTGTTCAATGCATGGCAGGTCGTACTGCCGCTCTGCGACAGGTAGCCCAGTACATAACCCATCAAAGTGTCAGTGAACTGTGTACGGGAGGGGTGTGTTATCATCCCTTCCGGCTTGTATACGGCGAGCAAAAAGTCGTCTTCATAAAGCACCGTCAGATCCCCATATTCGGCGGGTACTTCCTGAGGAGCCTCTGCCAAAGCGACATTTGCGGTCACAAGATCGCCTTCACGGCAGATATAGTTTGTAAAGACAGGGATCCCGTTGACACAAATCCCTTCAACGGTTTTTAACCGGCTAACCATCCTGCCCGAAAGCCCCATTTTGTGTCTCAATATGGTCGTGATTTTTTTGCCGTCATCATCCGGACCGATCAGCTCTTTTAGTATCATTATTGCAAATGCTCCTATGTGCCACTAAGTAATGTGACATAATTTCAATACATAGTCTATATCACACTATGGTGTTTATTGCAACATAAACAGTAGTAAAAACACCCACGGACTGTTAATCTGTCCGATGGGTGCTTTTGATCATATAATCTTTAGCTTTTGGTATTGTCTTAGATGTCGTTGCTCATGAGAACTTAGCATGTCTCAATTCTTACTCAGGTGGTTTATCCCTGACGGAACCGGGCAAGGAAGTCTTTTGTCTCCTGCTTCTGCGGGTTGCCGAATATTTGCTCGGGCGTACCTTCCTCGAATATGACGCCGTTGTGCATGAAAACCACGCGGCTGGAGACATCGCGGGCAAACGCCATTTCGTGGGTCACGATAAGCATCGTGAGCCCTTCTTTCGCCAGGTCACGCATTACAGAGAGCACCTCGCCGACCATCTGCGGATCGAGTGCGGATGTCGGCTCATCGAACAGAAGGATTTCCGGCTCCATGGCAAGCGCACGCGCTATAGCCACACGCTGCTTCTGCCCGCCGGATATCTGGCGCGGTTTCGCATTGATGAACGGCGACATGCCTACCTTGTCAAGGTAGCTCAAAGCTTTCTGCATTGCGGTTTCCTTGTCGATCTTCAGGACCTTTCGCATGCCCACCATGCAATTTTGCAGGACGGTCATGTTGTTGAAGAGGTTGAAGCTTTGAAATACCATGCCCACTTTCGCTCTATAGGCGGGGACATTGAAATTCCTCCCGGTGATGTCCGTCCCGTGGAACAGTACTTCTCCGGATGTTGGGGTCTCGAGCAGGTTGATGCACCTGAGGAGCGTGGACTTGCCGGAACCTGAAGCGCCTATGATGCAGGTCACGTCCCCGGGATAAACGGAGAAGTCGATATCGCGAAGTACAGTATTGTCACCGAACTTCTTGCTGAGATGCTTCACTTCAAGAATGGGACCACTCACTTGCGTTCACCCCATTTCCTGCCGGGGAATCTGATCATACCGCTGGTGTGAGCCAGCGTATCTTTCGTGGCGAGATCATAGCTTTTAGGACCGTCCATCCGTTTTTCCATGACTCTCAGAAGCCAGGCGAAGAATATCGTCATGATTAAGTACATTGCCATCGTGACGGTGTATGTTTCAAAGAAGGTGTAATATGTTCCCGCGACCGACTTTGATGCAAAGAACAGTTCTACTGTTCCGATCGTTGACAGCACGCACGTGTCTTTGATATTGATGATCAGGTTATTGCCTATCTGCGGCATGATGTTTCGCAGCGCCTGCGGAAGGATCACGCTTGTCATCGTCTGGTAATGGTTCATGCCGATGGCTTTTGCACCCTCGGTCTGACCGATGTCGATGGAAAGGATACCTCCGCGGACGGTCTCGGCCATGTAGGCGCCGGTATTGATGGATACGATGAAGAATGCCGCAAACCACATGCTCATATTGATGCCGAAAACTGTCAGCGAACCATAATAAATGAATACCGCCTGCACCATCATCGGGGTCCCGCGGAATACTTCAACATATATGTTGAGGATCAGTCTCACGACCCATAGTACTGCTTTTTTGATTATGCTATCGTTCTTTTCGACAGGTATTGTCTGGATTATACCGACGATGAAGCCTATGATACAACCGATAAACGTACCCACAACAGCTATTATAAGGGTGGTAAGCGCCCCGTTGAGCAGCGACGGGCCGTATTTTTGCAGGATAAACAGTATTCTGCCGCCGAAATCTGCAGGCAGTGAGCCCATGTCTCAGACTCCTTTCGATTAATTATTCTGAAAGAGGCTGCACGGAGATAGCTTCGTTCATCATTCTTTCGAAGTCCTCGACTGTCAGCTCGGCAAGTGCCGCATTGAGCTTGTCGAGAAGCTCCTTGTTGCCTTTCTTGACCGATATTCCGATATTGATTTCTTCTTCCGAGACTTCAAAGTTATCTTCGGTTCCGGTGAAATCGAGGATCTTCATATCCGGATAAACCATTACGGCGGCCATCGCCGTCGGTGCGTCTGTTACTACAAGATCCACCTTGCCGGAGTTGAGGGCGACAAGCATTGTCGGAGCTGTCTCCTGGGCAGGCTGGATGTCAGCATCGGGGATCTGGGGCAGGCAAACATCATACCATACGGTGTTGAGCTGTGACGTGCAGGTAGCACCGGCAAGGTCGGAAACGCCTTTGGCATTGGCATACTTGGAATCTTTCATTGTAAGGACAACTATGGATGCGTAATAGTAGGGCGTTGTAAAGTCAACGGTTTCAAGCCTCTCAGCCGTGATGGACTGCCCGGCGATCACGCAGTCGACTGTTCCGGCCTGGACCGCTACAGGCAGGCTGTCCCAGTCTATCTTGTGGATCTCAAGCTCGTAGCCCAGTTTTTCGGCAAGGAACTTGGCGATCATTACGTCATACCCGTATGCATAGTCATTGCTTCCCTTGATCGGGACAGCGTCGTTTGAATCGTCCGGCTGGGCCCAGTTATAAGGAGCATAACCGCATTCCATACCGACGCGCAGTACTGGTTTTCCGTTTTTCTGGCTGCCGGAATTGGATCCGGAACATGCCGCAACGCTGAGGATGATCGCAAAAACCAGCAGGATGGGGATCAGTTTTCTCATTTTCATTACCTTCCTTTTACCTGTTTATTATGCTCGGATCGAAAAAAACCATGAATATCTCACACATGTGAAACATTCATGGTTCAGAATACTAAGCAGGTAATAATTTTCAAAATCAGTACCAATCAAACCAATGATAGCGCTCCACATACGTGACAGTCCACCGCATATTCTACGGTGGCCCAGCGCCGCCCGTCCAGGCAACGGACGACACTTCGGCGACGACCCCTTTCGACCGCGGCAGGTGCCTGCCTTATACCGCGATTTACTCTTGATCGGTCGCTCCTCTATCTTTGTCCTTGGTAAAAACCAAACACAATATTAAATTGTTATCGACAACTTATCACATATGCCCCCTGTTGTCAAGTGAATTTTCCACATAATTTGCAGCGGCATGATTTGGCGGAAGTTTATATCCTGCGTTGCATCCGGTGCGTACGGGACCCTTTATTACCGCCTGGTAAATCTATTGCCGAAGTATTACGAGACGGAATCATCTTTATATTCTTCTGAAACTGTATATCTTCCGCTTCCGAATCTATATTCCTTTCCGCTCGGCATGAAAACCTGACAACTCGTTGATACGGGGGCTTCAAACTCCAGCGTAAAAGTGTTGTTTTTTATTTTCCAATTTACCGAAATCATACCATAAGGTGTCTTGTGATGAGCCCGGACCCATTCGATCCCTCCGCCTATTACAGGTCGGATCTTAAAGGTCCTGTATCCCGCTGAAGTCGCCTCAATGCCTGCGATCCTGCGATATAGAAAGTCTCCGACAGCTCCATAAGCATAGTGGTTTAGTGAGCATATGTTAATACCTCCGTCCGGTTTGACCGCATCCCAGCGCTCCCAAAACGTGGTTGCGCCGCATTTCACCTGATAGATCCAACCGGGACAAGTATCCTGCAGCAGCAATTTATATGCCTCTTCCGTTTTGCCTGAATCACTCAAGGCAAACAGTAAAAACGGAGTCCCCGGGAACCCTGTGTTCAAATGCCAGTCACTGTCGGCGATCAGGCGGACAAGGTTGCTTGCCATGGATTCACGCTCTTTGGCGCTGACCATATTAAAGGCAAGAGGTAAAACATAAGCAGTTTGGAACTCATTTTTCAGATTCCCGTTACCGTCCGTAAAGACCTTTCGATAGGCATTATTGATCTTCTCATGGAGTCTTTGATAATATTCGCTGTCGTCCCGGTATCCAAGTTCATCGGCGACCCTTGACATAATAGAAGCGGTATATGAGTAATAAGCTGTGGCTATCCATTTCCCCTTTTTCATCCACTCTTTGACATAACCCTCGGGGGCACACCAATCGCCAAACTGGAACAGCCATTTCCAGATATGGCGGCGTTGCCCCAGGCTAAACAGGCCGGACCAAAACCTGACGGCTTTCATATATTTTTTCATAGCGGGGTAGTGCTTCCTCAGCAACTCCCTGTTCCCTCTCGCCATGTACTCTGTCCATGGCACGATTATACAACTATCTCCCCAGCACGCCGTCGGGACCATGGGATCGAAAGTTCCCTGCCTTGGGATCACAAAGGGAATGCCGCCGCTTTTTCGCTGCTCCGCACGCATATCCGACAGCCATTTATCCAGGAAACGGCTTAAATCGAAGTTAAAGCAAGCGGTCCCCGCAAACACGGCAATATCACCTGTCCATCCCTGACGCTCGTCACGCTGGGGGCAATCGGTGGGGATATCCACAAAGTTTGACTTTGCGCTCCAAACCACATTGCTTTGCAGCCTGTTCAGATCATCGTTTGAACAGATAAATCCGCCAACGGTTTCTATGTCGGAATAAACAGCGCGGGCAAATACATGGATTTTATCTTCCTCGATCCCGGAAACCCCGGCATAACGGAAACCCATATATGTAAGTTTTGGAGAATAACTCTGCATTCCGTCTTTGCAGATATAAGTAACTGTGGTTTTTGCCGTGCGGAGGTTTTCAACGAACAATTCGCCATCTTGCAGCAATTCCGCATGGCGCACGGTGATGATTTGGCCTGCCTTTCCGATGATATCAAGGCAGATCACGCCGGCAAAGTTTTGCCCGAAGTCGTAGATGAGTTCTCCGTTTTTTGATCTGAAAACAGCCTTTGGCATCATCGTTTCGTGAGCCATTACCTGGCAGCCATACCGGGCGAGGATACAGGGTGTAAATGGGAGCCTGGTCTCGTCCGCATTTTCCCACAATATATCATTCAGATCGACCCTTGCATCATATACTTCGCCGTCATAGAAATCCCCAAATCTGTAATTGCCGTCAAGTGTTACCTGCCATGATCGGTCTGTGATTATGATTTCACTGGTCCCGTCCTCATACTCCAGGAAAAGCTCCATCATAAAGGCCTGCCTATCAGTCGTGATCCTGCTCTTGCTCGAATATGTATACCTTCCGACGGCCCACCCGCCGCCTACAACAGCTATTATTTCGTTTTTCTGCCTTATATAGTTCGTTACATCATAATAGTTGTATTGCAGGTTGTGTTTGTAGCTCGTAAATCCAGGGGAAAAGTATTCCCCGGTTATACGTTCCTGACCAAGGAACAGCTCGTAAATGCCCATGGCTGTTGCGGTCAAACAGGCACTTTTTATCGGCTTGCTGATATTGAAAGTTTTCCTGAAAGTCATGGGAAGGGGGGACTGTCCCCTCTGAGGCGTATATGATTTTTTGGTTATCCACCTGGCTCTCCAGGGTGTGTCGAGTCTTCCTGTACGGAAAGAAGCGCTTGCGGTCGCGCAATTTCCATGGTTATCATAGGCTTTTATTATAACATTATAAGCAGAAAACGGTTCCAGCGGCCCGTCGTAAGCGATTCCGACCTGATCGGTCACTTCTTTCTCCCAATCCCCCACGCTAATGAACGCTTTTTGCAGCCTGGTATCGGGAGTCCCGGATGACAGCGCAAAGGAAATCACAGGTGCTTTGTCGGTAACACAATCTGACTTGAGGTTTTCCACTCTGATTTCGTCGATTTTCAGCTTTCCGCAGTCATTTGGATTACAACGAATTTCAGACATTTTGCAACTATCCTTTCGTTGCTTATCGGGTTGCGTTTTTTCAAAGATGTGTACCGGTTTTAAGTAAGGCTCATTTGGTCAGGCATCCTGACCCATAAACTATTTCAATATAGTATTTTAATACATTTCACAGTTCCGGTATTACAATATCGGATAAATTATTATAATATTATGAAAATGAAATCAGGCTATTGGCCTTGCGCCAGTAGCCTTTTTGCTATGCCGTCGATGTAACGATCAGATCTGCCGCCTGGTGCGGTTCGTTTGCCGGAAGTTTTTGAATTATCAGCAGGATTTGCAAAAATATAGGGTCAAACAGGATCTTACAATTATATGACGATTTTTACAATACCGAAGGGGGATATTTTGATATATTTCAGTTGACTTTACAATTATATATTGCTGGATCATCTTCGCTGCGACTCTTTGCGAAACTGCAAGGGGGTAACCCCGAACTCTTTTTTGAACACATTCTGGAAGTAGGATTGACTTGAAAATCCTAAGAAGCAGCTGATCTCCGCAAGGGACTTGTCGCTGTGGGTCAGAAGTTCTTTAGCAATGTCCAGTTTGTATCTCATGATATATTTACTGATGCTGACACCCATTTCTTCCTTGAACAGGCGGGTAAGATATGATGAGCTTCTCCCAATATATTCCGCAAGATCACTGATACTGACCGGTTCTGTTATATGGGAACGGATGTACATCAGGCAGCGGTATACCTCGGCAGAGATCCCGGATGGGAGACGGGACTCGCCGCATCGCCGGCAGAAATCCTTAAGCATGGCATACCATAGTGAGCGTACTTCACCGATTGACTGAAGTTTTTCGCATTCCTGTATATATAGCTCAGTCAACCTGTATACCTGGTCGATCCCCATTCCCGCGGGAATCCCTGCGAGTATGCCAACTTTCGTGACAGTTTGGATAAACAGATTTTTCTCATGCCGCAATGGGGACGAAGCAAGTACACCCTCGGATATGTCTTTGGCGTTGTTTGACAGAAAGTCATCCAGGAGCAGGAGGTCGCCGCTCCGGATCACCCGATACATTTGCTGTTCCGAATCATAACTTACGGTCAGTTGTCCCTCGTCCATGTCGGACAGCATTTTGTTCAGCAGGCGATTGGCACGATAAGTATTTTCCGAAGGTATTTGCGGAAAGATTTCGTCCCAATCTATATCCTCTCCGTTGAGACTCATATGCAGCGATATCAAGTGGCGGTAGAAATGCTGCTGGGAAGTCAGAGGGATCGCATGAAGAAAATCGGATACCGCTTCCCGGTGTGTCATTGGGATCTGATTTTCCTGCAGGTATGTATTTATTATTTCTGCCGTAACAGGTACGCTGAAGACAGGACCCAGAACGATGTAATATTCTGTGCCTTCAACATGCAGGCAGCCGTATTCGATTTCAGGTGAGTATCGACAGAAAGTGGGATTGGTTTTGACTTCCCCGGACTCCCAGAAAACGGCATGCGGCTCGTGTATATCCAATGAAAGCATCTCACCTACCGAGGAGTAAACAGGCGTCTTTCCTTTTAACAGGCTGATGGGAATATTGGTCAGAGCGAAATAGTTGCGGCAGAATTTGATGTAATTCATACGGACCTCACAGACATTCCCTTACAAGAAAGCATGATTTCGCATGTTCTTTTATTTTAGTATAAATACCATTTTTCAAAAACACAAGTGCAACCTAAGGAGGAGTTGTCATGCAGCATAGGATAAGGATACATAAAGCCGAACCAAATGTGGGTCATTGGGATTTTTCTCATCTTCTGGATGCCCCCGCAGGGAAGCACGGATTTGTGACCGCCCGGAACGGCCATTTATATTTTGAAGACGGCACACGGGCAAAGTTTATTGGATTCAACATTGCGGCCCGATCGAACATGCCCGATCACGAGACGGCAGACAAGATGGCCCTCCGATTTGCGACTATGGGTGTAAATGTGATAAGGCTGCATGCGGCAGACAATATCATCAGCGATGTTCCCAGGAGCTGGAGCTGTTCGAGGGAAGCGCCGCTCCTGGATTACGATAGCGGTTCTTCCCGCAATTTCCATCCTGAAGGTCTGGACAGGTTCGATTACCTGGTGGCTAAACTGAAAGAAAAGGGTATTTATCTGCACATCGATTTGCTGGTGGCCCGATCATTCCTGCCCGGGGATGTATTGGATTACCAGGTGACCGTCCCTTCGACAGCAAAGTGCTACCCCACCATGAACGAACGGCTCATTCAGCTGCAGCAGGAATTTGCACGCGAGCTACTGTGCCATGTCAATCCATATACAGGACTTGCGCTTATTGACGATCCGGCTGTCATTACCATACAGATCTCCAATGAAGAGTCCTTTATCAGAGGCACTGAAGACACCGACCACGTTCCCGAGATGCAGCCCTATAGGGATGAGAGGCAAGCCCGGTTCAATGCATTCCTGCGAATGAAATACCATACACGGCAGCGCCTGAAGGAGGCGTGGACCTTCGATGGGGTCTGTGCACTGGAAGATGATGAGGATCCGGAGCAAAATACCGTCAGGGTGGTGCCGGGCAGCTTCCACCAGCCGACGAACGACCCGATGGGCCAGTGGAACGGTGCGATCAGCCCGGCAAGATATGCGGATTATATGGAATTTGGCATCTATATGAACCGGAAGTACTATCAGAGGATGAAAGACTTTCTGATCAGCCTCGGTGCAAAAGTGCCGATAGCGTGCAGCAATCTGTTGGGCGGTGCCGCCGATGTCTATGGCCATATAGACGGTGACATCATGGAAAACGACAGTTATTTCAATCATCCTATCCCACCCTTCAAAGACAAGACTTACTCCTGCGTGGGACCTGCAGAATACGTTACTGTAAATCCTCTTACAATGCAGACGGGAATTGGCTCCATGGCGACGACACTTCATAGTTTCGGTTCCGTAGCGATAGTTAAAGGCAAGCCGTTCATACTCAGCGAGTGGAACGAGTATGGGCTGCATCCCTTCCATTCCACAAGTCCTGTACAGACTGTTGCTTATGCATGCCTCAATGACTGGGACGGCCTGATAGTTTACAATCATCACACATCCGATAACTGGGACGATCAGCCCGCTGACGATATACACAGCGTGTTTGACGCCTATAATGACCCGGCTATGATATGCCAGTGGGGATTTATGGCGACCGTTTTCCTGAAGGGTTTGGTATCGCGGGCGAAAAGCACTTATGACGTAGTATACACTCAAAACGATCTGCGTACACTGCCTCCGTTCCACTCTATGCCAACGACGATCTTTCCGTATATCGGCAGCATGCGTAATGTATTTCTGGATGGCGGTGATCAGTATCAGGGCGATGCTGATGTGGCGATCAATGCGGGTTTTGTCAACTGCGGCGATTTGAGCTGCGCAAAGCACGGCATATATTACTCCTGGTCTCCATACAGGGATGCCTGGCGGCGCAGTTTAAATCCGGTACGTCTGGAGAATACCGCAAGAGATGGAAGGGAGATCATGCCCGGAGTACGTCTTGGCAGGCAGGCACTTGTTATTGACAATATCCGCGAGGTCTTCGACTATGGCGATTATCGACGTCTAGCCTCTATTTTCGACAGGGCCCTGAAGGAATGGGGCGTCATTGACGGGAACACCGGCTACGTGGACGGAAAGCTGATTTCCGACACCGGAGAGCTGGTATTTGACCCTCAAAATGCTCGCTTTCATATACATACACCTTACTGCGCATTTTTCAGCGGTGCACCTGAGGACATAACAGTGTTGTCAGGCAATATCTCAGCAATAATCAAAAATGATCGCATCTCTGTTTCGCTGCTCCCGGCAGACAGAAAAGAACTGGATGGAGCAAAGGAATATCTGCTGACTGCCATGGGCCGTACAGGAACGGACGGGACAACCTTCACTCCCGGTCCGGAGTACATGGGTATCAAATCCACCATAGTAAACATGAATGGCAAACTGTATGCGGAAACCATGGAAGGTGAACTGCTGGTGAAAGCAGATGCCGCAACACTGGAGGTTTTGGATCCAGTGGGAGAGGTCATCGCTGCTATAGAAGGACAGACATGTGAAGCAGGCGTTCGCATAGTGTTGGATGGTACTATCCCTGGTGTCCAATTCAGATTGATCATCCAATAATTCAAAAAGATTGTAATGAGAATGAGGATGTTAGCTATGAAGACGCTGTGACGGTTTGTCCGGTCGTTAACACGCGGATCCCCATGGGTTAGGTAAACATCTAACGGGCGGAAGAGTAAAACTTGAACAGCATAATCATCAAAAATATAGGGAGGAAAAATAAATGGGAACGAAGAAAAGCCTGTTAAGCCGCGGATTATTTGAAAAACCGTTTATGGACAGCAAAGTCACAACCAGATCGGTGACCAGAAAAGAGCTGATCCTGGGGCATGTGATCGGGCCACTGGGTTTGATCATGCTCATCAACACCATCGCTTCTCTTCTTGAGATATACATAATGAGGCAGATGTCGATGGCTGTGAGCGGAGATGTGACAGGAGAAGCCTATAAAAACCTGGGCACGATTTACTACTGGGTAGCATTGGGAACGCGATTGGCGGCAATGCCGATGGGTATTTTTACGGGATACCTGATGCAGCACACCAGGTCACGCCAAGGCCGTATGCGCCCCTGGTATTTGATATTTGGCTTCGTTGCTATCCTTACGGGTATTCTTATGTTCTTGAAACCGGTTCCAAGCTCAAACTATAGCTTTTGGATTTACTTCTACATAACTTATGTAGTATACAACCTTTTGGGAACTTCTTTTTACTACCTGTTCAACAGCAATATCGTTTCCTTAAGCTCCCGAAACATGGTTGACAGAAGTAAAGTGGCTTATGCGAGAAAACTGAGCTGGACTCTAATTTCCGGCACGCTTATCGGCATGGTCATCAACAGCATATTGCTTCCTTATGTGATTCAGCCTGATGAGACTCTCAACTCCTTCTGGATACTCATCTGCGGACTGACTATTCTGGCGATTCCATTGCTGCTGATAGAGTATTTTTATACCCGTGAGCGCGTGATGGAGGATGTCGGGGAAGTATCGGAGAACCCCAACGATATCCCAATACGGGAACAGTTCAAAGCTTTGTTTCACGACAAATATTATGTGCTGCTTCTGATCACCACGACGATCGGAGCGATTGCGGATAATTTCCGGGGAACCAATGTGCAATATTTCTTTGTGTCATATGTACTTGGAGGGATAAAAGATCCGTCACTGTTTATGACCTATACGATCCTTACGGGTGTACCACTGGGTGTCGGTGCTATTGTGATCTATCCCATCACAAAAAAGTATGGAATACGCAACACTACTTTGGTTGGGTACAGTATCGTCCTGGTATCGAGCATCCTGGGTCTTATCTTCCCCACGAGTGTTGCGGTGGCTTATGTTGCAGGCTTTCTGAAACAGCTGGGTTATATCCCGGCAGCATATATGCTTGGTGCTTTGACGATATCAGTTTTTGACAGTGTGGAGCATCGTTCCGGTTATAGGCTGGAGGGTTTGATGGCAGTAGGAATTGTAGGCATGCTGCAGCAAGCTATATATGCTCCTGCGGCCGGATTATATGAGAAGATACTGACCGGCGTCGGATTTGATGCAAACAGTGCCGGCTTCCAACCCGCTATAGCCCTGACGATCCTTGGTATTGCATTTTACGGGATAGAGTTGGTTTGCTCAGCTATAAACGTGTGTGTACTGCCGTTTATCGATCTCGAGAAACGGCTGCCCAAGATCAATGCGGATCTGATGGAACGAAGGCGTCAGGCGGTCCTGGCCAGGGGCGAAGTTTGGGTCGATC